>Juniper_p1__coassemble_612_pt1 | contig 19051 bp, 25 predicted proteins | sample Juniper_p1__metabat2_low_PE_029 | metagenome-assembled genome bin Juniper_p1 | reverse complement strand
GTAAGGGAAGCATCTAATTTTATGAGGATAAAAATATTAGACCATATCATCCTTTCAGATACAGAATACTACAGCTTTGCAGATGAAGGAATGCTGTAAGACAAACAAGGGCACTCAAAATTTTAGTTGGGTGTCCTTACTTTATAATATTCACTTCTACTATTAGTGAATGTTTCCTTATAAATCAATGAGTTAGTAAATCCAACTCAAAATTAATATTCACTTTTATTCATTTACTTATAAAACAGAACATTATGTCACTTAAATATTCAAGTACAACAGCAGACTATCTTGTTTGGTCAGATGCAATGAACCTTATTAGGAAACTGGCTAAAGATGATAATTATAAAATATCACTTCTTATAGCTTTAGGGTGTTTCACAGGATTAAGAATATCTGATATTCTATCTTTAAGATGGAAACAGATATTAGATATTGACGAATTTACTGTAATTGAGAAAAAGACAGGAAAGCAAAGAACTATAAGACTGAATCCCCAGCTACAGGAACATATCAGAGAATGTTACGAGCATATAAACCCAATTGGAATAAATGCACCAATCTTAGTAAGTCAGAAAGGCACAGTCTTTTCAGTCCAGAGAATTAATATCATTCTTAAAGAGGTGAAAAAGAAGTACAGGCTAAAGATTAAGAACTTTTCCTGCCATTCACTTAGAAAGACTTTTGGCAGACAGGTTTATAATATGAACAGTGAAAATTCAGAGCTTGCTTTAGTAAAGCTCATGGAACTTTTCAATCATAGTTCCGTAACCATTACTAAAAGATACTTAGGATTAAGGCAGGAAGAAATATTACAGACTTATGAATCATTAAGTTTCTAAACAACAAGTAGGACAAATCAAGAACAAGGTTTGATTTATAAACCCAAATCAAAGTTTGTCCTACCTAAATTTTAAACTCCAGATATACCTAAAGTCTGATTATTTATGTTTGGCATTTCAGCCTTATAGTAACAGGTCAAATCCATAAGTTTTTAAACTTTAAAACCACTTCTACTTTTATAATCCATATTGGAGATAACTGTTTAAAAATATCCAAAGAAATAGCCGTATATAAATCGTCATATAAATTTTGAGTATATAAGTTAATATTTATTTTAAATTTCATTCAAGATATCAAAACATTTCATTACATTTGCAACAATTTCAGTGGATTATAGAGTTAATAAACTGGAAGGACATAATTAAACGAAAGGTGTTTATTGAAATTATCTTCTACATTCAAACTTCGCAACTTTGATATTGGAATGAAGATGATTGCAATAGCACCCATACTTGATATATACCTACCTTATGTACTGTAAGGTTTCTATATACCGTTTGGTGTGGGGCTATTGTTTTATTCATTCCAAAGGTAGTGCGAAGACCTGAATGTAGAATAAAACAATATAGTGTCCTCACACCTTTTTTATTTACTACTTATCGTAGGGGACAGATAAGCATGAATAACTTTTACAATGAAAACATTTAATTTTTTGGCTATTTCACTATTGATAGCATTGAGTTTAAACTCATGTAGCTTAAACTCTAAATCTGACTCTATTATTGGTACTTGGAAAGAATATAGAGATAATTCTGATGATTACTTATTGTCTACATGGAAATTTAACGAGGATGGAAGTGGATTGTTTATTGTAAAAGGAATGACTAATACACAAAAAGTTAGTTTTACTTGGGAAAATACAAATTCTTCCACTATCACAATAAACATGAATGGAGAAACCTCTACCTTAGAACTTAACAATGGATTATTAATTGAAAATAGTGCTTTTGGAAGCGTGGTTTATAAAAAACAATGAATATGGGAAAATCAACATGGATTATTATTGGGCTTATCCTATATTTTATAGGTGGATGGATTGCCAAAGATATTATGCTCTCAATGATAGGGATAACAGGAGAAACTACTTTAGGAGAAATAACTTTCTATGAGTGTTTAACTTATTCTATCATTGCAGCCATTTTTTCTTTAGTAGCTTCGTCATATAGTCCTAACAAAAATGAAGACCCGAAAGGGATTATTTGGCTTATTGCCATAACAATAGTAACAATATTAATAAAAGAGATACCTTTATCAGTAGGGCTTATTGCATTATACAATATTGTTAATATAGCCGCTATCATTCTATCAGTATCAACAAATAAAAACATTAAATAATTAAATTATGTGGATTTGGATTATTATCATTGCAATTATTATTGGAGCAATTTGGGGAGCTTCAAGTTCTAAAGATGGGGAAAGAGGTGCTGGCGCTTTTTCTGGCGCACTAATGGGTGGAATGGGATGTGGATATATTCTATTTCAGATATTTATATTTGGAGCAGGAATCTTATTTATTTTATGGTTATTTGGTAATTTATTTGGGTAACTTATGAAAAAAATATTCTTTCTTTTAATACTTATATTTTCTATTTGTTCAATAAAAGCACAAACTTATAAATATTATACAACCTGTTTTGCGTACAAATATTATGAAAATTACAGATGGACTGATTGGAGCGACTGGAAACCTTCTCATATGCTTGTTGTAATTAGTCTTGACAGAAATATCATTAATATTTATAGTGATACTATGCAAGAATATGATATTTACGAATATAACGGTGAAGAAAATGATAGGGATGGCGGCACATCACTTTTATTTAATTGTGTAAACGAAGATGGATTACGTTGTCAAGTAAGGCTTAGAATACAGTCTGATGGAAGCAAACAACTTTATGTTGATTTTAACGATTGCATGTGGGTTTATGGATTAGAAGAACGATAAATTATATTTTATGAAAAAGACACTATTAATTTTATTATTATCAATCATTTATATTCCAATATTTGGTCAAACTCAATTTAATTATTGTAAATTAATCAGCGGCTATTGGGGGCAATGGGAAGATTCAAATCCATATAGATTTATTGATGGAGGATACTTAATGCAAGGGACTTATGATGAGTTTATAATATATGAAAAAGGGAAACACCCATCTCAATATATTATGAAAATTAAATTATTTGCTATGAGAGTAGAAAAAGACAAAAAAGCTAAAAAGAAAAGAATAAAATCTGGAGAATGGTACGTTTACACTGGAAATGTTGAATATTATACATATAACCCTTCTGAGAAGTTTATAAACATTATTCAACAGTGGCCTAATACACCAAACACATCAAACGGAAATGTTCATCACGCTTATGCAACTATTAAAATTCAACCTTACAAAAAGAATCCAGAAGTTTATAATATATTCTTTGAGAATACAGGATTAGGAATACAAATTAAATAATAATTTAAAATGAAAAACATAATTACTATACTATTAATATTTTGTTCTTTAAGCTCTTGTAAGCATAAATTAAATCAAGACAAACAATTTAATATAGTAAATACAACTTTACAATCTAAAGCTATATCAATCTTAGAAAGCAAACTATCAGAACTTAATGCTTTATCTGGTCAAGCCATAATCATGGAAGTTCAGACAGGGCAAATAAAAGCTATGATAGGAATTGAAAGAAAAGATAGTGCAACTTATCAGCCAAGTGAGAATCTACCCCAAACACAAACTTTGGGATTAATACAACCTTTATCTATATTGGCAGCACTGGAAACAGGTAAAGTCAAATTATCAGATACTGTAAATGTTGGTAATGGAGTTTATTCTAATAATGGAATAGAGATAAAAGACCATAATTGGCAAAGAGGTGGATATGGTACTATCACTATCCAACAGGGATTAGCCGTAAGTTCTGAAATTGCAGTATATAAAACAATAGATAAAGCTTTTGGTAGTGAACAGGCATATAAAGCCCAGTTAAATAAAATGGGGATTAACTTAGATAGTCTGACTACTCTAAAAATGCTTACTCTATATAATGATATTGCCAAGAATGGAAATATAGCAAGTAAAGCAAATACAGATAGCCTAAAGCAAGCATTAAAATATGTGGTAACTGATGGTTTAGGACAAACCGCAAAATCAGAAAAAGTACAGGTAGCTGGAAAGACAGGTACTTTACAACTTGAAGATGGAAGCTATATTATAGAGTTCTGTGGTTATTTCCCTGCAGACAATCCACAATATTCTATTATTGTTTCTATCAATAAGGAAGATTTACCTGCTGCTGGTTTTATGGCTGGTGATGTGTTTAAGCAGATAGTGGATTATATGAATAAATAGCCAATTAAAATTTATATGTAAGAACAGCATTTGAGCCAAAACTCCTATGCTGTTTTTCTTTTATATAGATACAACATTTTAAAAGAAAATATAGATTACATACCCATATCAAAGAAATGTTGTAAGATATATAGTATTCTGAAATAAGGATAATCCCAAAGAACATAGAAAAAAGCAATACTATAGGATTCTAATTACTTGAATATCTATAGTCACTAACAACAATTATAAAGCATTTAATTTGTGGTTCATTTATGAAATAGCTATATTTGTACAAGGATATACTTATTTATTAAGTAACCCAAAGAGATTATTAATTTATTGTCAAACATCTTGGTTTCTTTAACAGAGTTAAACTGTGAGTTAAACCAGACACTTTTATTACATCGTTTTATATATAAATGATATAATATAAATGGCTGTTTTATAACACTATAACTGAATATAAGGATGCTCGAATGGTGGAATTGTTTGAGGGACTTAAAATCCCTTGGCTATTGCAGCTGTGCGGGTTCAAGTCCCGCTTCGAGTACTCGGATATAATCCCTTGTAGGTCAATGATTTACAAGGGATTTTTATTCATCAAGCTTGAAACTCCTGATTATTTTTATCGCATCGTCTGCATTTGATGGTTTATAGATTATTGAAATGTAGAAACTGCAACTGTTGTCTTTGACCGTTAGATAGGAATACAGACATTGGTCTGTTTCGCAGTTTCCTGTCAGGTAAGCACCGAAGAAGTGAGTTAAGTCTATTTCAGTTATGTCTGATTGGACAGTGACGTTGTCTTCGTCTGAGATATGTTGTAGGCTGCTCTTGAGCTCTGTCTTTTTTAGACCTTCACCGTTCAGAAGTTGTACGTTGATAGTGATATTGGGATTGCTTATAGTATAGCCTTCTTCTGAATCGTCGTCCACAATAATATCGGCCGGTGCAAGAAATGATACTCCGTACGAACTCCATGATGTAGGTTTGAGCGTTTCTGCACTGACCGATACGAATGAGAGCAAAAAAGTTATCGCTATTGTAAAAAAACTTTTTCTCATGGTTTACTTCTTTCTGCTACCACCTTTCTGGCATAAACTTCTTCTTCCTTATTAACCATTACCAGTACTGTTCCTCCCATTCCTGAATATGGAGATGTAACGGCCGACAAGGTTTCGTCCTTTATCATAGCTTGTACTCCTTCCGATTCCAACAAGCCTTTTACCAATTCGGCTTCCCAAAGGTTACCTTTGAAAACCTCTACTAATGCGTTATAATTAATTTCTCCCATAGTCTTTGTCTTTAATGGTTAATAAATATGTGTTGATTCTCTCTATGATATTTTCAAAGTTAAGTTTTTTTATCCGGAAAAGCAAGTAAAAGGCTGTTAAACATCGTATAAGTACTAATCTTTCTCTATTTGGAGGATTTTTGCCATATAATTTACTATATTTCAAATATTAATGATATTTTTGCGAATAATGAATTGAAAAATCGTGATTATGGAACTAAATGAAACTTTTCAGGCTGTTAAGCTTGCTTCGCGTAAGTTAGCCCTGATGGAAGAAAAACGTATAAATGAGATTCTGACGGCTGTGTCGGATGCTGCAATAAGTAATAAAGATATTATTCTTGATGCCAATTCCATGGATTTGCAACTGATGAACCCTTCCGACCCTAAGTACGACAGACTGAAACTTACATCGGCAAGAATAGACGATATCGCTTCGGATATGAGGAATGTGGCGGCACTGCCTTCGCCATTGGGTAAGGTCATTTATGAGGATGTACGCCCAAACGGATTGAAACTAAGGAAGGTGAGCGTACCGTTCGGAGTTATCGGGGTGATATATGAGGCACGTCCAAATGTCAGCTTTGATGTTTTCTCTTTGTGTATGAAGAGTGGCAGTGCCTGTATTCTGAAAGGAGGCAGCGATGCGTATAACTCAAATAAGGCGATAGTTGAAACTATTCACGGAGTTTTGGATAAGTATGGGGTAGACAGGAATATCGTATGCTTATTGCCACCGGACCGTGAGGCAACAACGGAACTGCTGCGTGCCAATGACTATGTAGACCTTATCATCCCTCGCGGCAGCAGTAATCTGATAAACTATGTGCGTAAGGAGGCTACGGTTCCGGTGATTGAAACAGGTGCCGGAATCTGTCATACATACTTCGACCTTGCAGGCGATACTGCAATGGGAGCCGGGATTATCAACAATGCCAAGACGAGAAGAGTCAGCGTATGCAATGCCCTTGACTGCCTTCTGATTCATACCGACAGGCTTTCTGATTTACCGGAACTGTGTGCTCCGCTTGCAGAGTCAAATGTAATTGTTTATGCGGATAAACCGTCGATGCAGTCGCTTAAGGGATTTTATCCTGACTCTCTGCTGAAAGCTGCAACTCAGGAAAGTTACGGAACAGAGTTCCTTGATTACAAGATGGCTGTTAAGACTGTAAGCAGTGTGGAAGAAGCGGTAAATCATATCTTCAAGTATAGCTCCAAGCATAGTGAATGTATTGTGACAGAAGACAGGAAAGCTGCAGAGTATTTCAGGAGAGCTGTCGATGCCGCCTGTGTATATGTAAATGCGCCTACTTCATTTACGGACGGGGCACAGTTCGGCCTCGGTGCTGAGATAGGAATCAGTACGCAGAAACTTCATGCTCGTGGTCCTATGGGGCTGAAAGAAATAACTACTTACAAGTGGCTGATAGACGGAGAAGGCCAGATTAGAAAATAAAAAAACAGAGAGGATATGCAATAAAATACAAAAGACTATCTTTTATTGTATTTTTATAGTATTTTTGCGGTATAAAACTAATTAATATACATAGATGTTATGAAAACATATACAAACGTATTCGACTTGGGCGACCTTAAGACAGCCCTGGCAGAAGCCTTTGAGATAAAGAAAGACCGTTATAAATATGAATCATTGGGCAAACATAAGACTTGTCTTCTGATTTTCTTCAATAATAGCCTTCGTACCCGCCTCAGCACACAAAAGGCAGCAAGAAATCTCGGAATGGATGTTATAGTGCTTGATGTCAATCAGGGAGCATGGAAACTGGAAACAGAACGCGGAGTGGTGATGGATGGCGACAAGAGCGAACATCTCTTGGAAGCAATTCCTGTAATGGCATCGTACTGCGATATTATCGGTGTGCGTTCTTTCGCTCAGTTTGAGAGTCGTACAGACGATTATACAGAAAAGATTCTTAATCAGTTTATCCAGTATTCCAGCAAGCCTGTTTTCTCAATGGAAGCTGCTACAGGACATCCGCTTCAGGCATTTGCCGACCTTATAACAATAGAAGAGTATAAGAAGAAAGAACGTCCGAAAGTGGTTCTTACGTGGGCTCCTCATCCAAGAGCACTTCCACAGGCCGTTCCTAACTCATTTGCTGATTTCATGAACGAGGCCGATGTGGATTTCGTGATAACTCACCCTCACGGTTATGAACTTGACCCTAAGTTTGTACGTGGTGCAAAGGTAGAATATGACCAGATGAAAGCTTTCGAAGGTGCGGACTTTATTTATGCAAAGAACTGGGCATGTCCGGGAGTCACAAATCCTGAGGACTATGGAAAGATTCTGTCAAAGGACATGAGCTGGACTGTAGACGCTGCACATATGGCAGTTACCAACAATGCTTATTTCATGCACTGTCTGCCTGTACGCCGCAATATGATTGTTACCGACAACGTGATAGAAGCTCCTACTTCACTTGTTATTCCGGAAGCTGCTAACCGCGAAATATCGGCTACTGTAGTACTGAAACGAATGCTTCAGGCTCTTTAAGACTCAAAACGAAATGTGATAAAACAATAATGCGGTCCGACATCCATCTCTTTTGTCGGACCGCATTTCTTATTTCTCTATGTCTTTTCCTAATTCTATCCAGTTCAGAATCCCTTTGTCAAGATTGTAGACTGTATATCCTTTCTTTACAAGCAGACGGGCTGCATTGCGGCTTCTTCTTCCACTTTTGCAATATACTGCAACCGGCTGTGACTTGTCAAGAACCTGGTCCGCGAGTGACGAAAAACTGTCATCCATGATGTTGATATTTATACTTCCGGGTATATGCCCCTCACTGTATTCGGCTACAGTACGGACATCGAGTCTTTGTACGTTTTCGTTCTCTATAAGTCTTTCAAACTCATCGGTGGACAGGTTGGCGAACTTATCTTTTGGTTTTGAACTGCATGCCATCATTCCAAACAGAAAGACGCATACGAAAAACATGAAATATATACTTTTCAATACCATACTCTGTTGTGTTTAGTAGTTGAATTCGCGTTTGGTTACTCCTTCTTTATATGTATTGACGGTTATTTCTATCTTGTCCCCCTGCTTAAGTTTTTCCTTGTATGGCCACAGCGGAACAGATGCATATGCTTTTTTTGTAAAAGCCTCATAGTCCCCGTTCTGGTTGTGATATAATGTTATTGACATGGTGCTGTTTCCGTCGGGATTTTCATTTATTCCGTAGTCAATAAAGTTGATGATATGGGTTTTGTCTTTTGCCTTCACGTCCAAAACCATGTTTATGTAATCACCTGAACGCCATATCCTCTCTATGTCTAACGGGTCGGTCTTTATCCCGTCGGTGAATTTATCTTCGGTAGAAGGGATGGCAGATATTACAAACTGGCATGAATATAATGTTGCCGACATACTGTTACTCTCTGAATCTAATGTTTCGAATATGGACAAAGTACGGTACACAGAGTCGGGAGTAAAGCCTTCCAGTCCGCTGCGTTCGTTTATCTTATACGAAGAACCGTAGTCAGTGTCTATATATGAGAGCTTCCCTGATGAGTCGGTTTTTATATCCACCATCTCTGTAAGCACGCTCGGATATACATACTCCTCGTCTTTGCATGCTGTAAAGGCCGACATGCAGCACAGAAATAATATGTAGTGCTTTATCCTCATTTCTTGATTGCCTGTAAATGATTTTTAGCCGGATTGGCATACATTGTCAGGATGCATTGTCTTAGGAAATCAACATCCTTGTTCGGTATGTCAATTAATCCAATCTTCTTCTGAAGATATGCCTCGAATTTCAATTTGTCTTCTTCTGTGTAATGTTCTGCCATCGAAGTGTTTCCGTCCAACATATCGCACGCAATATAGTTGGCAGGATACAGACGGTAATTCCTGTGGATATAACTGTCTATGATTTCGGATACACGAGTAAAGATTTCTGTTTTCGGCAGTCCTCTCAAGGTTTCCAGTTCGTCGTTTATGCACGGACCGGCCTGGAAATGTATTCTTCCCTTATATCCGAAAATACCTGTCTGCATATTTATAAGGTCGTCCTTCTGGCTCTTCTTGAAACCTTCTATATCTCTCTTCAACTGCATTTCCTGTGCTTTAAGGAAATCGCAAGGGTCATATTCATAAGAGAGTGACAATGGAACGATATTCAGCTCCTTAAGACTGTTTATAATATCCCTGTCGCCACCCATTGCAAGCATCTTCAGCACGCTGTCCTGAGTACGGTCGTTCGAGTTTTTAGACCTGCCTTCGCGCTGTGCAATCCAGATATTCTCCTGCTTTTGTGTTACGGCAAAATGTATATACCTTGACATTCTGGCCGACGATTCAAGCATTTGTCGCATGCTTAATGCTCTCTGTACGATGAAAGCCTTGTTCACGCGTACCAGCTTTTTAATCCATGGATATATCAGCAGATTGTCGCCTATGGCAATCTCTACAGTCGTTGGGAAACCATTGTCAATAAGTCCTACAGAAAGGAACCCTGAATCAAGTACTATATCCCTGTGGTTTGAGATGAAAGTATATCCTTTGTTCTTTTCTGCAATCTGAGAACAGTCAAGACTGAATCCGTCGCTGCATTTCTTTATAATGTCGTGCAGCAGTCCGTAGAATATATTTTTCTGTACGTCAAGATTGGTCTTGCAGTTGCGCAATATATTTGTCAGGGCATCAAGCGGTGTGTCAGGCATAACCTTCTTTATCACCTCCTGAAAGTCTTTGTCAGACAGCAGTTCATCGAAAATCTGCGGAAGCTCTTCCGGTGAATAAGGACGAATCTCGTCAAATTCTGCAGGTATTTTCATGGCTTTATATTTTTATGGTTAGTATATTATTTGTTGCTTTTTGACAAACCTTCTTCGATAATGTCAGTCATTACATCCTTGATATCCAGTCCGGCAGCCTTTACCTGCTGTGGGATAAAGCTTGTTGCTGTCATGCCCGGTGTGGTGTTAATCTCAAGCATATTGATTTTCTCACCTTCGGTTATGATATAGTCTATTCTGACAATACCTTTGCATCCTAAGATATCGTAGATGGCAGATGTAAGTTTCTTAACCCTCTCAGTAAGCTCAGGGCTAAGACGGGCAGGAGTGATTTCTGTCACTTCTCCTTTGTACTTCGCATTGTAGTCGAAGAACTCGTTGTCGCTCACCACCTCGGTGATAGGGAATACCACAGACTTGTCTTTAGTCTTATAGCATCCGTTTGCCAGTTCTATACCGTCCATGAAAGCCTCTATCATAACATCATCCGATTCGGCAAATGCAGCTTGCAGTGCAGGCTGAATCTGTTCCACAGTCTTGACTTTAGTCACTCCGAAGCTCGAGCCACTTGCATTAGGCTTGATGAAACATGGAAGTCCGATTTTCTCCACTACATCCTTGTCATCTATTCCGAAGCGTTTGTTCACAAGCATTGATTCAGCTACTCTTATTCCGAATCCTTTCAGATATTGGTTAAGAGTGAACTTGCTGAATGTCATGGCTGAAACTAATACGTCGCAAGTAGAGTAGGGGATGCCCAACAGCTCGAAATATCCCTGAAGGATACCGTTTTCGCCCGGAGTACCATGGATTGTGATATATGCGAAGTCCGGTTTTATCTTCTTGTCGCCATCCATGAAGCTGAAATCATTCTTGTCCACAGTTGAGCGGCTACCGTCGGCAAGTACTGCCTCCCATGCTTTCTTGCTGAGTTCTACTATATAGAGGTTATATCTTTCCTTGTCGATAAATGAATAAATGCCTTTTGCGCTGTTCATTGAAACTTCGTGTTCAGAAGAATCACCGCCGGCAATAATAGCTACTGTACGTTTCATGTTTTATTCTCTATTACTTATATAAGTTCTCCATTTTTCAATCAGTTCAGTCATATCCTTTGGCAATTCGGATGTGAAGAACATCTCTTCGCCTGTTTTAGGATGGACGAACCCCAAAGTCTTGGCATGTAGAGCCTGTCTTGGGCATATATCGAAACAGTTGTTCACGAACTGCTTGTATTTGCTGAAATGAGTACCTTTCAGAATTTCATTTCCTCCGTATCTCTCATCGTTGAAAAGCACATGACCTATGTGTTTCATATGGACACGTATCTGATGCGTTCTTCCCGTCTCGAGTACACATTTCACTAAGGTCACATATCCGAGCCTTTCCAATACCTTATAATGTGTCACTGCATGCTTACCTTGTTCAGGGTCCGACATGACAGCCATCTGCATTCTGTCTTTCGGATTACGTCCGATGTTTCCTGTTATCGTACCCTCATCCTCTTCTACTATACCCCACACTAATGCGTTATATTCACGTTTCGTCGTTTTATTGTAGAACTGCATTCCGAGGCTTGTCTTTGCATCAGGAGTTTTTGCAATAACAAGCAGCCCCGAAGTATCCTTGTCTATACGGTGAACCAGTCCCACCTGTGGGTCGTTAGGGTCGTATGTCGGAACATCCCTCAGATGCCATGCAATAGCGTTCACCAATGTCCCGTGATAGTTTCCGCACCCCGGATGTACCACTAAACCGGCCGGCTTGTTGATTACCATCAGTTCGCTGTCCTCATAAACAATATCCAAAGGAATGTCCTCCGGGATAATATCATTGTCATACTTCGGGCGGTCCATCATAACTGTCAGCACATCCAAAGGCTTTACTTTATAACTGCTCTTGACCGATTTCCCGTTAGCCATTACAAACCCTGCATCTGCCGCACTCTGTATTCTGTTTCTTGAAGCATTGACAATCCTTTCAAAGAGATACTTGTCAATTCTCACCGGCGATTGCCCCTTGTCTACCACCACCTTGAAATGCTCATACAGCTCTCCTGAACCTCCTGTAGGTTCTATATCATCCAAAGTCTCGTCTAAATCGTCCAAATAAATATCTTCAGCCATTCTTTCAGTATTAGTTAGAACCAGGAATCATCTACTTTTACATCATTTTCAGTATCCGGTATGGAGTTTATTTCCATGTAAGTAGAATCAACTGCCAGTGAATCTCTCAGATGCGTATCGCCTACACATAAAGTGAGCAAAGCCTCATTCGGAACCTTATCACCCGATTTCAGCTCTTTGCCTCTGTATTTGATGCCATACACCCAGTCCTGCTCTCCCGGAACAAGCTCAGGTTCGGTAAGTTTGAAACCGATACTTTTCAGCTTCGCCGCAGCCTGTCTTACGGAACTGTTGTCTATGATGTCGGGCAATGTTACCAACGGTACGGATGTTGTCGTGATAGTGAGATAAACCGTTCTTCCTTCTTTCACTCTTGAACCGGCAGCCGGAGCCTGTTCCAAGACCATTCCGGCCGGAACTCCTTTCACATAGTTGGAGTCAATCACAGCATATTTCATTGTACCCTGACTGATAATCTTTGCAGCCTCCTCAATACTTTTGTTTTTCACATCAGGAACAATGTGTGCCTCTCCATGCCTTGTATATGAATCAAGCCATGCCAGTGTTCCCCATGAAGCAGCAATAACTACTACCACCATCCCAATTATGTTTATCCAGAAAAACTTGTTTTTCTGAAATGAAAAGAAGTCTTTAAATCCTATCATAACTTGTTGAATATTTTCGACAAAGATACGATTTTTTGGTTATTTATTTCAAAATGGGAACAGATAAAAACAAAAAAAGAGGGTACATATAGATGCCCCTCATAAATGCTTTTCCTGATGAATCTTGGTTTAAATAAGTTGATTTCTTACAAGTCCCATCAATTCCTTATGCTTGAACTCGAACCAAAGCGACTTATACTCGCTCGTTTCTATAATCTCCTTAAAATGGCTGAACGGTTTTTTTCTATCCAAAGCATTAAGAAGTCTTTGTCGTATAATTGATGTTTCCGGAAGAGAAAGTGTAAATTTTTCCATTATTTTAAATCCTTCCCACGATTCCGGTGGTACAATTTCTATGCATTTAGGCCAATTGTTTATTCTTGAGAATATTTCATCTCTCATATCTGAATAGTCATCATAATAACTGTTTCCCATTATGGTTTCTATATCTAATGTCTCAGGATTTAGAAAGCAAATTAAGCCACAGTCTATTAGTTTGGTAATTTCATTAATTACTTTTTCCGGAATGTTGTTTGAATTATTAGAACTCATTATGATAAGTTGATAGAGATTTATTTGTTTCGTCCAAATCAAATTTCTTAGCATCCCATGTTTCTTTATTCCCAAGTCCTAACCATTCCCGGAAATTTTTGGCCTCCTTCCCTGTTGGGGTATTTTCGAATGTTTCTTTCAAGTGAGCATATCCGTATATACCTCCACAGTCTTCAGGAGGACAAGCTCCTTTGCCATCTAAGCACATAGGTATATTAGTTGTGTTTTCTTCTACAGATTCTAATGTGATGGTATGTATCCAACTGTCGCCAAAGTCATATTCATAGAATATCTTTGTTATTGCGCCTCTTTGGAAATAGTGCTTCAATAGCAGTTTGTTGGCATCTAAAGTATCGACAAAATACATATCGTCCATATCGGAAGGCTCTGCTATTCGCACTTCCCCTCCCCATTCCTTGTCTTTAAACTGGTATAGGTGGTAATTCTCCCATCCGAACACGCATTGTATTATTTCATGTAATTCAGCAAATGTGATATCTTCGCTGACTATTATTCTTCTCCATACAGGAGGTTTGGTTATTCCTTTAATTTGAATCTTAAACTGGTAGTTCATATGTTATTTTGGTGTGAAAGTTATTTTCATTCTTACGATACAATATTACAAATGTAAGAATAATAAATATAATGAAAGATAGAAACAGCTAAAATGTTTATTGTAAAAACATTAAATGATTTTTTCTATATAAAACTTTTGAAATATCTGTCAGTATCCTTTGTTACGTGTAGTAGATGTAGATTATATCAAAGATTACGAGTTGCTGATAACTTTCAGTGATGGTAACAGAAAAAGCCGCAAAATACTGTTTCCAGTACCTTGCGGCTTTTCTTAAATCTTAATTCCAAAGCACGGCTTAAGCCTTAACTCCGTTGTATTCGTCAGATACAGTTAATTTTTTACGACCTTTAGCACGACGTGCTGCCAATACTCGGCGACCATTTGCAGTAGCCATTCTTTCACGGAAACCGTGTTTGTTTTTTCTCTTTCTGTTAGAGGGTTGGAATGTTCTTTTCATTTTCGTATATACTATTTATGTTATTATTCTATGCGTTCGGGCTGCAAAATTAGTGACTTTTTTTTAATAATCAAAGATATAAGTCATTTTTACACAAAACTTTTTGCGTTTTTTCGTGATTTAGATTAATTTTGCACCCGAATTATTACTCTGAATATCAATTATTACATATTTATATAAAGATTTCTACTTATGATTAATGCTCAAGACATTAAAATCGGAACAGCTATCCGTATGGATGGCAAGATTTATTTTTGCATCGACTTCTTGCATGTAAAACCGGGTAAAGGTAACACTTTCATGCGTACTAAACTGAAAGACGTTGTTGACGGTTATGTTTTGGAACGTCGTTTCAACATTGGTGAAAAACTTGAAGATGTACGTGTAGAACGTCGTCCTTACCAGTTCCTTTATAAAGAAGGTGGCGACTATATCTTCATGAATCAGGAAACTTTCGAGCAGGTGCCTATCGCTCACGACCTTATCGAAGGTGTTGACTTCCTGAAAGAGGAAATGGTTATCGAAGTTGTTTCTGACGCTTCTACAGAAACTATCCTTTTCGCAGAATTGCCTGTTAAGGTTCAGTTGAAGGTTACTTACACAGAACCGGGATTGAAGGGTGATACTGCTACTAACGCTACAAAACCTGCTACTGTTGAAACAGGTGCTACTGTACGTGTTCCTTTGTTCATCAACCAGGATGAAATCATCGAAGTTGATACTCGCGATGGTTCATACGTTGGTCGTGTTAAGGCTTGATTTTAAGATTAGCACATACATATATATTTAATGTAGAAAACGCTTCGTCATTCGATTTGAAATGACGAAGCGTTTTGTCTTAAACGACGGGTCGTTTTTTTTATTGCGGATTTGTGGCATTTCTCAGCCACTGTTTTTCCTCGTCGGAAAGGAGGGGGGAGAGCTTGGAATATACCGTTTCGTGGTATTCGTTCAGCCAGCTTATTTCTTCGGATGAAAGCATGCCCCAAAGTATGGTTTCTGTGTTTATTGGGCATAGTGTAAGTTGCTCAAACTTGTAGAACTCTCCGAAGTCTGTCTTTCTTGATGGCACCGTCAGCATGGTGTTCTCTGTTCTTATGCCGTATTTGCCGGCGCGGTATATACCCGGTTCGTTGGTAACTGTCATTCCCGGTTGGAGCGGTGTGGGTACATTGTTCATTCTTATCTGGTGTGGCCCTTCGTGGACATTCAGGAAATGCCCTACACCATGTCCGGTGCCGTGACCGTAGTTGATACCTTCTTTCCACATTGCAAGACGGGCTAATACGTCGAGCTGTGTTCCACATGTTCCTTGTGGAAACTCTGCCATGGCTAATTGTATGAATCCTTTGAGAACCAGTGTGTAGTCTTTTTTCTGTTCTTCTGTGGTCGGCCCCAATGGGATGGTTCTTGTGATGTCTGTGGTCCCGTCGAGGTATTGTGCGCCGCTGTCGATTAGGAGCAACCCTTCTGGTCTTAGAATGCTTGCGCTGTGCTCGTCGGCTTCGTAGTGTACTATAGCTCCGTGTTCCTGATATCCGGCAATGGTTGCAAAGCTTATGCCTCTGAAGTTCTCCATGGCCGAACGTTCCTTGTATAGTTGTTCGTCTATGCTGAGCTCCGTAGGGTTGCCGTTTCCGATATTCTTCTGCAGCCATATAAGGAATCGTACCATAGCGACACCGTCGCGTAGCATCGCATTGCGGAAGCCGTTTATTTCAATTTGATTCTTGACGGCTTTGTATTTTGATACGGGTGAGGCCTGTATAAATACGGTGTTGTGCTCTGATGCTGCGTTGTACATCGCGAAATTGATAGATGGCGACATGGCTATCTTTCTTCCTGATATGGCAGTGAGGTCGCTTTCTATATTTTCGTAGTTTCGGTGTCCTACTCCCTGTGACTGCAAATAATCGACAGTTGTTTCTGTAAGTTTATTCTTATTTATATATAATGTGGCTTCCTTTTCCGAAATGAGCAGATACGAAACGAACAGAGGGTTGCACTCGATGTCTGTTCCGCGCATGTTCAAGGTCCATGCTATTTCGTCCAAGGCAGAAATAAGAATATAGTCTGTTCCGGTATTTGATATATGATTCCTTATAGTGGAGATTTTTGAGCTTGCGCTTTCTCCTGAATATTTTTCTTCCAGTATGAAAGGCTTGTTGTCCGGAAGGTCAGGGCGGTCGTTCCATATGGTTTTATATGGGTCTTCTATCATAACGACCTCTATTCCGTAGTCTGATAGCTCATTCTTTAATTCGTTTACGGTTTGAAGTGAGGTAGTGTAACCGTCAATCCCTACACGCTCACCTTTCTTTAGTACTCTGCACAACCATTGTGGTATAGATGGAGTTTCCGGCATGCGTTCCTTGAATAATTTCAGTCCGGTGTCAGTGAGTTGCTCTTCGGCTTGTATGAAATATCTTGAGTCGGTCCATAGGCCTCCGTCGTCGGATGTTATTACTGCAGTTCCGGCAGAGCCGGTAAATCCTGTTATCCATTTGCGCGATTCCCAGTGTGCAGGGACGTACTCGCCGGAATGTGGGTCTGTGCTGTATGTTATGTATGCCGATATGCTTTTACTTTGCATCAGGCTTCTCAAGGCTGAGATTCTTTTTCGTATTTCCGTTTTCATTATATATAAATATTTCTTCAGTGGTAGTATGATTGAGTTTTCATGTCTACAAAGATAATGCTAATTGTGAGTTTCGTATAAAAAATACTCGGAAAGTTTTGTATATTAAGAAAGTATGTGTAATTTTGCACCGCAATTTTCACTGCAGAAAAATAATTTAACAACAACATAATTAATTTTTTAAAAACATGATCGTAGTTCCAGTAAAAGAAGGCGAAAACATTGAAAAAGCGCTGAAAAAATTCAAGAGAAAATTTGAAAAAACAGGTGTTGTAAAAGAACTTAGAAGCAGACAGCAGTTTGACAAACCGTCTGTTTTGAAAAGATTGAAAATGGAGCGTGCTATTTACGTTCAGAAATTACATCAGGTAGAAGAATAATAATTTCGCGAGATTTTTTTGAATTATTGAATTCTTTTTCATATATTCGTTGCAGAAATAAGTTTGCAATGCCATTATGATGAAAGAGGCTTTCTTGAAGTATCTTCGCTTTGAAAAGAATTGTTCTGAAAAGACTGTCAGGTCTTATGGAATTGATTTATCGAAGTTTGAAGAATATTTGAAGACCCTTGATTCTGACATTCAGCTTGAGAATGCTGATGCGGATGTTATACGTGGATGGGTTGTTGATTTGATGGAGCAGGGGATGCTCGAAACTTCCGTGAACAGGAAATTGAGTGTCTTGCGTACTTTCTATAAGTATTTGCTTAGGAAAGGTGTCATATCAAAAGATCCGGTGCGTATGGTAAAGGGACCTAAACGCAAGAAGCCGCTGCCGGCGTTCGTGAAAGAAGCTGATATGGACAGGCTGCTTGATGATACTTCCTTTAATGATGATTTTGAAGGAGTGAGAAACAGGCTGATATTGGTGATGTTTTATGAAACCGGAGTCCGTCTTTCGGAATTGATTTCACTAAAGGATGTTGATGTTGATACATCCAAATGTGTTCTGAAGGTGACAGGTAAGAGGAATAAGCAAAGGTATATTCCTTTTGGGCAGGAACTTAAAGGACTTATAGGTGAATATCGTTCTCTGAAGGATGTGGCTGTAGGAGTGGTGGAGCCGTTTTTTGTAAGAAAAAATGGTGCCCCTCTATATCAGATGATGGTGTATAAGCTTGTAAAGCAAAGCCTGTCAAAGGTGGTTACGTTGAAGAAAAGAAGTCCTCACGTGTTGAGACATTCGTTTGCAACTGCAATGCTTAATAACAATGCGGAGTTGCAGTCTGTGAAAGAACTGTTGGGGCATGAGAGTATAACGACAACTGAAATTTATACGCATACGACCTTTGAAGAGCTGAAAAAAGAATATAAACTTGCCCACCCCAGGGCGTAAAGAAAAGGAGGTAATTATGGAAGTAAGAATTCAATCAATTCATTTCGATGCATCAGAAAAATTAGAGGCTTTTATTCAGAAAAAAGCAGAGAAGCTCGAGAAGTTTTGCGACGATATAAAGAAAGTTGAGGTGTCTCTAAAAGTAGTAAAACCGGAAACAGCAATGAATAAGGAGGCTGGAGTAAGAATTCTGGCATTAAATTCCGAGTTTTACGCAGAAAAAGTATGCGATACATTCGAAGAAGCTATTGATACTTGTATGGATGCTTTGTCGAAGCAATTGCAGAAAACAAAAGAAAAACAGCAAATTAAATAAAAAAATAAGAGTATTTATTTTGTGATTTAAAAAATATATCTAACTTTGCAGCCGCAAACTACCGCTTTGCGGTTGCAAAGTGTGTTAGATAAGCCTCTTTAGCTCAGTTGGCCAGAGCACGTGATTTGTAATCTCGGGGTCGT
>Juniper_p1__coassemble_551_pt1 | contig 20759 bp, 19 predicted proteins | sample Juniper_p1__metabat2_low_PE_029 | metagenome-assembled genome bin Juniper_p1 | reverse complement strand
CCTTCTTGAGAAAAATCTTGAACGATTCGGCGAACTCCCCGGTGATGTCTGAAAACGACGGAAAGTTTAAAAAAGTTAGTTTTTTGTCAGAAAATTTTCTTCTTCTATTATGTAACTTGTTTTTTTGCTTTCTATAATTTTTTTACTATATTTACAAATGTAATACATGTTTACAGGCTTTAATAAGCTTTCACCCAAAATCTGTTTTTACTATGTTCCGTAAATTTATAATGTTATTTCTCTCTATATTGGGATTATCCTTGCAGTAATCTGATGCACAGGTGTTTAGTGGCCGTATAATTACTGAGGACAGCGCTGCTGTTTCATATTCAACAATATACAGCCGTGAGTCTGATATTGGTATAACTGCAGATGTAAACGGATTATTTTCAGCACGTGTTCCGGTTGGAAATTACAGGTTTGAGGTCTCTGCACTTGGTTTTGAGGCTCGTACAATTGATGTAAATATTGACGAAGAAGGATATAACTGTACTGTTATTTTACGTGAACAGGTTTATCGTTTGAAAGAAGTAACCGTTACCGTAGGTAATGAAGACCCGGCTTATCGTGTGATGCGTAATGTTCTTCCAAATGCAGGAAGAAATAAACGACTGATAGATTCTTATTCTGTTACAAATTATGCAAAAGGTACCGGAAAGATTACCAAAGTACCTGATTTATTCAAACTGTCGGATGATTTTGCACGTGACAGTGCCGAACTGTGTGGCTCTGCCTGTGTAATGGAAGGTGTTTATGATATAGAATATAAATATCCGGACAATTACATTTGCATGTAAACCAATATAATTTTATGTTATGAAGAAAATCAGTCTTTTGGCTCTATTTTTATTAGGCTCAATGTCTTACAATACGATTTCCGCTCAGGAGAGAGTTGTAACACGAGGGATAGAGGTTGTTACTAACGGTTATATGCCGGAAGTAGGGGTGATGGCTCCGGATTTTTCGGCAACAGATAAGGATATGAATGAAGTAAATCTTTCATCGTTCAGAGGAAAGAAAGTTGTGCTGAACATATTCCCGAGTCTGGACACGCCTACGTGTGCTCTCTCAGTAAGGCAGTTTAATGCCGAAGCGGCTTCTCTTGAAAACACCGTAGTGCTTTGTATCTCTAAGGATTTACCTTTTGCCCAGTCAAGATTCTGTTCTGTAGAAGAATTGGAGAGAGTGATTCCACTGTCTGTATTCCGCAGTGAAAGTTTTGATAATAGTTATGGCCTAATTATTACGGAAGGACCTTTGCGTGGTTTGGCAACGAGAGCTGTAATAGTCTTGGACGAATCCGGTAAAGTCATTTACAGACAGATTATAAGAAATGTATCAGAAGAGCCTGATTACAGAAGTGCTGTCGAGATTCTCAAATGATAATCTTTTCTTCTGACTGACGACATTTTTCGGTTAATGAATACATAGAACGAGTTTTTTTGTAAATTTGTATCATTTAAGAAGGTTATCATGCAGACAAAACAACATTACAGGACAATAGTATTATCGGATTTACATCTTGGGATGCCCCATGCTAAAATAAACGAACTTATTCAGTTTCTCCGTTCGGTGACGTGCGAACGGTTGATTCTGAATGGTGATATTATTGACGGTTGGTATATCAGAAAGCATCCTAAGTGTGCATGGAGAGGTGATTTGATGCGTTTCTTCCGCGTTATATCGGATATGATGAAGAATGATACAAATGACGTGATATACACTTATGGCAATCATGATGACTTCATGCAGAGATATCTCGATAAGATAGTTGTCGGTATTAAAGTACTTAGGGATTTTACCTTGTCCTCAGGAGGCAAGAGGTACTTTGTTACCCATGGAGATTGTTTTGACACTGTGAACCGGAAGGCGACATGGCTTTCCAAACTCGGTGCTTCATGTTACGAATTCCTTCTTTTCATTAACGGATTTTACAACAGGTATAGAGCCTTACGACATAAGCAGCCGTATTCTTTTGCCCAGTCAATAAAGAGATGGACAAAGAAAATGGTTTCTAATTTTACCAATTTTGAGAAGCAGATAACCGATTTTGCCGTAAAAAATAATTACGACGGTATTATCTGCGGGCATATTCATCATCCGGAAGATACCTATCTGGGCAATATACATTATCTTAATTCCGGCGACTGGATTGAGAACAAGTCGGTTCTGATAGAAGATGAGAACCAGTGCTGGAAAGTTCTGATGGCATAAATCCGATTTCTTTCTTTTGTGATAAAAAAATACCAGACACACCTTTCGGTATGCCTGGCATAAATCTATCGGTTGATAGTATATTATTTCTTGAAGTATCTGTTGTACAAACCTTCGAAACCTTTTCCGTGACGAGCTTCGTCCTTAGCCATTTCGTGAACTGTATCGTGGATAGCGTCAAGGTTAAGAGCCTTAGCACGAGTAGCGATACGCTTCTTGTCAGCGCAAGCACCGCTTTCAGCGTTCATACGCTTTTCAAGGTTAGTCTTAGTATCCCATACGCAGTCACCAAGAAGTTCAGCGAACTTAGCAGCGTGTTCTGCTTCTTCCCAAGCATAACGTTTGAAAGCTTCTGCGATTTCAGGATAGCCTTCGCGGTCAGCCTGACGGCTCATAGCCAAGTACATACCTACTTCTGTACATTCGCCCATGAAGTGGTTGTTAAGGTCTTTAATCATTTCGTCGTCGCAACCTTTAGCTACGCCGATAACGTGTTCGTCTGCAAACTGAAGACCACCTTCTGTTTCTTCCATTTCTTTGAACTTAGAAGCTGGAGCTTTACACAATGGACACTTTTCAGGAGCTGAATCACCTTCGTGGATGTAACCACATACTGTACAGATAAATTTCTTCATAATAGTAATAAGTTAGTTGTTAAATTAATATTTTCAGTCCGACTTTAGTTTTTGTCGGAATTGTTTTTCTTGCATTCAGGGCAGACACCCTTGTAATAACTGTGTACCTCTTCAACACTGAATCCTTTGTCTGCCATATCACTCATTTCTTTTTCGTTGACGTGCATTGGCAGGTCATAGATTTTACCGCAACATTTGCACTGGAAATGTGCGTGTGCCGATGTATCACCATCAAAACAAGCGTTGCGCTCGTCTATCGTAAGCATCTTTGCGGCTCCATGTTCAACAAACAACTTCAGCGTGTTATATACAGTTGTTTTTGAAAGGGTAGGAATATCATCGTGCAGAGCCATGTATATCTCATCTATACAGGGATGAGTATGGTGCTTCAGCAGATAGTCCATAATTGCGATGCGTTGTACGGATGGCTTTATTTCATAACTAAGCAAATATTCGTAAACGTTCATACTCTCTTTCAATTCTGTAATTATTACAATTTTATTTCAATGGCAAAGATACAAACTTTTTTTTAATCCACAAGTTTCAAACTTAGTTTTTTGTTTTTTTTACTTTTGGCTTTACTGCTGAGCAAAAGAATAATTTGTATTTTTGTAGTCGCTATACATTATATATATAACAAATTATATGAAATTTGGTTTTGTAAAAGTGGCGGCTGCCATTCCTGCGGTAAAGGTGGCCGACTGTAAATTCAACGCTCAACACACTGAGGCCCAGATTATGGTGGCCGACGGTAAGGGCGTTCAGATAGTGATTTTCCCGGAATTGAATCTTACCGGATATTCATGTGGCGACCTGTTTTCTCATCAGCTGCTGCTGGAACAGGCCGAAATGGCTTTGATGCAGGTGATTAATAATACCCGACAGTTGGATATTATTTCCATTGTCGGCCTGCCTGTCATGGTAAACTCTACTTTGGCCAATTGTGCGGTAGTGTTCCAGAGAGGTAAGATTCTTGGGGTAGTTCCTAAAACTTATCTGCCTAACTATAAGGAATTCTACGAACAGAGATGGTTTGCTTCATCTCTCACATATAAAGATATTTCTTCTGTAAGACTTTGCGGACAGACAGTGCCTTTCGGCAAGGATTTGCTTTTCGAGACATCGGATACCTGTTTCGGAATAGAGATTTGTGAGGATGTATGGGCTCCCGTTCCTCCAAGTTCTGAACTGGTGTTGAAGGGTGCGGAGATAATCTTCAATATGTCTGCCGATACAGAAAACATAGCCAAGCATCAGTATCTCCGTTCGTTGCTTGCACAGCAGTCTGCACGATGTCTGGCTGGGTATGTGTTCTCTTCATGCGGATTCGGTGAGTCTACCACAGATGTGGTATTTGCTGGAAATGCACTTATTTATGAAAACGGTACTTTGCTTGCCGAGGCTGAACGCTTCTCGTTCGATGAGCAATTGGTTGTCAGCGAGATAGATGTAGAGCGTCTGCGTGGAGAGCGTCTGGTCAATACTACATTTGCGGCGAGTGTCAGAGCTTATGGTGCAGATGGCGTACAGCGTATTCAGACAGAGATGGTTAACAGCCGTAATCTTTCTCTCACGAGATATGTAGACCCTCATCCGTTCGTACCGGCAGGAGGAAAGCTGCTTGATGAAAGATGTGAGGAGATATTCTCCATCCAGGTGGCAGGATTGGCGAAAAGGCTTGTTCATACCAACTGCAAGACAGTGGTGGTAGGTATATCAGGCGGTCTGGATTCTACATTGGCTCTTCTCGTATGCGTGAAGACTTTCGACAAGTTAGACTTGCCGCGCAAGGGTATAGTAGGTATCACTATGCCGGGCTTCGGAACTACCGACCGTACATACAACAATGCTCTTACTCTGATGAACTCACTGCAGGTTACAACCAAGGAAATCAGCATCAAGGATGCCTGCATTCAGCATTTCAAGGATATAGAACACGATATGTCCATTCACGACGTAACTTACGAAAACGGTCAGGCGCGCGAACGTACGCAGATTCTTATGGATTATGCAAACAAGATTGGCGGTCTGGTGATTGGTACAGGCGATTTGTCGGAACTTGCACTTGGTTGGGCCACTTACAATGGTGACCATATGTCGATGTACGGTGTGAATGCCAGCATACCTAAAACGTTGGTGCGCTATCTCGTAAACTGGGTGGCACAGACCGGAGTAGATGTCATTTCGCGTAACACACTGCTTGACATTATAGATACTCCTATCAGTCCGGAACTTATCCCGGCCGACGAAAACGGTAATATCAAGCAGAAGACAGAAGACCTCGTTGGTCCATACGAGCTGCATGATTTCTTCCTTTATTATTTCCTCAGGTTCGGAATGCGCCCGGCTAAGATTTACTACCTGGCAGAGATAGCTTTCAAGGGAATGTATGACAGCACTACGATAAAGAAATGGCTCACTAATTTCTGTCGCCGTTTCTTCAATCAGCAGTTCAAGCGTTCATGTCTTCCTGACGGACCTAAGGTAGGTTCTGTTTCACTCAGTCCGCGAGGCGACTGGCGTATGCCGAGCGATGCAAGTTCGGCCTTGTGGCTTAAGGAATGTGAGGAACTCATAGGCTGATTTATGCACGCATCCGTAGTTTTTTCCTGAAACGAATAAGAAAAGAAACCGTTACACGTACGTGTTACGCCCGCGTCACGTTCGTGTAACGCGCGTGACACGCTCGTGTTCCACCCGTTACACGTACGTGTTACGCTTTCTCCGTCAATGAATTTATTCTGATATTTCCCGGCTTATTGCCTTAAACGCAGGGACGTTACTTTGTTCGTCCGGGTTGAAGGCATACCATATGTAATTATCTTCCTGTCCTGTCGGAAGTTTGCACAGGCGCATGTTTTCTTCGTATTCCCCGAATATTATATCCCATGTATCAGGCGGTGTGACGTGTTTGGTCCTTATCGCTTCTGCCGGTTCTTTCTTGAGCGACATTCCCGCTTCAATCCATGCCTGAGTGGCATCCAGAGTGTATTTCGGATAATGGCTCTTGCAGAACTTGTAAAGAATTATTCCTCTTCTTTCCAATCCCATAGGCTGGTCTATCACACCGATGTTTGTAAGATGCTCAAGGAAATGATACAGGAAGTCGTCATTCTCCACTATCAGCCTGCGTGTGAGTTTCTGCCAAGCTTTAGCATTATAGAAACCGTCCAGGAGGCGTGACAGGAGTCTTGCTGTCTGAAGTTCGTCCGATGTAATGTCGTTTGTCTCAAGCACCTCGTATGGAGGTAGGGTAGAGTATCTTATTCCAAGTTCTTCTGCTCTTCTTCTCATCTCTGTTCCCGGAAGCAGTTTCAGCGATTCCAACTGGATTTCTCCTGCATTCAGTCCGGCCAGGGTGCGTACATCCTCAAAAATCTCATTCATATGATAGTGAGGCAGTCCGGCTATCAGGTCGGCGTGCGTTTCCATATTCTCGAGCGAGCAGAGGAACTTCAGGCCTTTCATCGCATCCTCAAGTTTCCCGGCACGTCGGCTTGTGGTAAGTACTATTTCTCTCAGGCTCTGTATTCCGGCTTCCAGATGAAGAAGTCCTTTGGGCATTGATTTCAATTCTGCTTTCAGTTCTTCAGAAAGCAAAGCCGGATGGATTTCAAGATGGAAATTCATGTCCGGATGTTCGCGGAAGAGGGCAAGCAATGCTTTTGCATAGCGGGTGTTGTAGTTGAAAGTACGGTCCAGAACTCGTATGTTCTTTATTCCGTGGCTGTGGATGATTCCTATTCTTTCTCTGATAGTGTCTATACTTAGATTTCGCACCGGCTTATCGCCACCGCTTACGCAAAAAGCGCATGTGTTGAAGCATCCTCTTGTAGTTTCCAACTGTACGAAAGGCTTGTCCCAGTTGAACAGCTCGCTTCTTTCAGGATATTCCAAAGCCGTGAAGTCTGTCACTCTTGCCATACCGTTGTCGCGGTATTCTCCGTTATCGTCTATGTAGCATAGTCCGGCAATGTCCTTCCATTCTTCCTTGTTGTCGAAATGCTTCATCCACTGTTTGAATCCGGTTTCACCTTCACCTCTGAATACACCTTCGATGAAATCATTTGTTGTAAGGAATTTTCTGTTATCTCCCAGAAACTCCGGTCCTCCGAGGATTATCCTGCACTGTGGCAGCAGGGATTTTACGCGGCATGTGATATGGAGTAACGCTTCGTGGTTGAAGAGCCAGCATGTGGATGCTACAATATCAGGCTTGTGTTTATAGATTTGTTCTGCCACCATTCCCGGGTTCTCGTTGATGGTAGCCGAAACCTTGACCCACACAATGCTTTTGTCGTCTGCCATCTGTGCATGCAGAGCCGGCAGGGCAAGAGATGAATGTGCATACGAACTGTTTAAATCCAACCAGAGTAATTTCATATATCAAAAAATGAGAGTAAGAATATATTACAAAAGAAAGCGAAGAACCACAATGTCTATGATTCTTCGCTTTATATTTTTTATCGTGCGATGAATATTATTGAATCAAGTACTGTGAGCTGATTGATTCGTTAGTCATCACGCGGCGGATAGTTTCAGCGAACATATCTGCTATTGAAAGCTGTTTAACCTTAGCGCAACGGTTTGCATAAGGAATACTGTCTGTGAATACGATTTCTTCCAACTGAGAGTTCTGTACACGTTCAGAAGCAGGACCTGACATAACGCAGTGTGAAGCGATAGCTCTTACTGAGTTTGCTCCGGCTTCTTTCATGATGTCGGCAGCCTTAGTGATAGTACCGGCTGTATCAACCATGTCGTCAACCAAAACCACGTCTTTACCTTTCACGTCACCGATGATTTGCATAGAAGCTACTACGTTTGCTTTTTCGCGTGTCTTGTGGCAAAGAACCAATGGAACATCGAGGAACTTAGCATATGTACTTGCACGCTTGGAACCACCAACGTCCGGAGTAGCAATTACAAGATTTTCCAGATTCAATGACTGAATGTATGGAGCGAAGATTGTAGATGCATACAGGTGGTCTACAGGAATATCGAAGAATCCCTGAATCTGGTCTGCATGAAGGTCCATTGTGATAAGACGGTCGATACCTGCTACACTAAGAAGGTTTGCTACAAGCTTAGCACCGATAGAAACACGTGGTTTGTCCTTGCGGTCCTGACGAGCCCAACCGAAATATGGGATTACAGCGATAATGCTCTTTGCTGAAGCACGCTTAGCGGCATCAATCATAAGGAGCAACTCCATAAGGTTGTCTGAGTTTGGGAATGTAGACTGTACTATGAATACATGCTGACCACGGATTGACTCTTCATAAGACACTGCGAACTCTCCGTCAGCAAAGTGAGTAATCTTCATGTTACCAAGTTCGCATCCTAAACTGTTGCAGATTTTTTCTGCCAAGTATCTCGAGTTTGTACCGGAGAATACTTTAAAAGGTGATTGTACGTTCATTGTAAATAGATATATTGCCTTGATTTGTTTGCAAAGTTATACCATTTATATAAGTAAGTCAAACGTTTTGCAGGAAAAATACAATAAGTATTTAGTCAGCAAGTCGTTTTAACTTTCTGAAATGCTCTATAAGTTCCTGATAATTGTTGTCTGAACTGTGGTTGAATTTAGACCATAGTCCTCCCAATACGGCAGCTCCACCAAATCCGAAATCCTTGACTCTGAGGATATTTTCTTCGTCTATACCACCTAAGGCGATGACTTTCTTGTCTATTATGTCAGCTTTTACAGCCTCACGTATTGCTTCGGGTGTGAAATTTGATGAATATCCTTCTTTGGAAATACTGTCGAATATCGGACTGAGAAAAACGTAGTCGCAAGTCTTTTTGTCCTCTTGCACTTCTTCCAGTGTATGACAGGAAGCACTGATATGTCCGGAGTAGTTGTCCGGTGCAATAGGATTGCGGCTGTTCAGGTGAATACCTTTCAACTTATACTCATTGCATAAGTAGAAATGGTCGTGTATGACGATTTTCTTATGATATTTTTCCGGTATGAGCGTAAGCAGTCTTTCTGCGTAAACCGCTTCTGTCCCCGGCTTGCGAAGATGTAATGTGTCTAACCCTTCTTCGAAGAGTGCATTTAATATTTGGTTCTCCTCTACAAAATATTCTGGAGTTGTTATCAGTATCAGTTTCATGTGTGTACCACTAAATCTGCCTGCAAAGTTAGTAACCAAATTGTAATATTCCTAATCTTTACAGTAAAATCGTATTAGTTTGCAGTGTTTTCAGGTCGATATACCATAGTTTGCCTGCAAGAACTTCTCCAAAACCGCAAATTATCTTGATAACTTCGTTTGCCTGCACGCAGCCTACCAGGCCGGGGGTGACTCCAATTACTCCTTTCGGAGGAGCCGGCATTGACAGCATCTCTTCTTCATCCGGAAACAGGTCACGATAGTTCTTTCCGCCCTGATAGTTGAACACTGACACTTGTCCGTCGAAGGCTCTTATCGCACCGTAAACATACGTTTTCCCTAATTTTACGCAAGTGTCATTTATTATGTAGCGTGTCTTGAAATTATCGCAGCCATCGACAACTATATCGTATTTGCCGATTATCTCTTCGGCATTCTCTTTTGTCAGACGTGTGGCGTATGCATCTATTTTAATCTGACTGTTCAGGGCATTGAGTCTTTTCTGTGCCTGTACTGCTTTAGGCAGACCGACTTCTGTTTCTGAATACAGGACTTGTCTTTGCAGATTGCTTTCGCTTACCACGTCATCGTCTATCAAGCCTATATCCCCAACTCCGGCCCCCGTCAGATACAGCGCTATGGGCGAACCAAGACCGCCAACGCCAACGATAAGTACCTTTGCGTTCTTTAGTTTTTCCTGTCCGCTTTCTCCTAATTCCGGTAGAATGATTTGTCTGTTGTATCTTTCCATTATTATATTAAAGTAAAAAATACCGGCGGCATCAGATGTATTGATTAAACCGATGCCGTCGGTGCTGAATATGCTCAATCAGACAGCCTTACCTGTCTTTATGCAGTCGAACGATGCGTCCCAGTCCTTCCATACCGGTTCACGTCCCAATGCTTTTAAAGCTTTTTCCATTTCTACGGCAGTACGGTCGTCGCTGATATGGAACTGCTCCAGAGCCTGAGGGTATGAATAGTAACCTCCCGGTTCGGTCTTGCTTTCCGCACTCATAGTTGTAACTCCGAGTGAAGCCATATTGTCGCGGATATATGCCGGTTCGCGTGTAGAGTAGGAGATATCTACATCGTGGTCGAATATACGCATGGCGAAAGTAACCTGAGCCAGCTCCTTGTCGCTCATGATGACGTTAGGCTGGAAACCTTCGTTCTCTGCCGGACGCATACGCGGGAAATTCACGCTGTATTTAGTCTTCCAGTAATGTTTCTGCAGATAGCGAAGATGGTATGCCATCATGGTTACGTCTGTGCGCCAGTCTTCCAGTCCTATAAGTACACCCATACCGATGGAATGAACTCCGGCCTGTCCCATACGATCGAAGCCGTTTACACGCCAGTCGAATTTCGATTTCATGCCGCGTGGGTGGTAGATATTGTATCTGGCTTTGTTGTATGTTTCCTGGAAACAGATAACTCCGTTCAGACCATGAGTTATCAGTTCGGCATATTCCTCAGTCTTTAGAGGCATTACCTCAATCTTAAGATTTGAGAAATATGGTTTAGCCAAATCAAGTGCTTTGGCTATGTATGGAACACCTGCCTTTGCCGGATTCTCACCGGTTACGATAAGCAGGTTCTCGAACGGGCCAAGTTTCTTGATAGCCTTGTATTCGTTTTCTATTTCCTCTGGTGTAAGTATGGTGCGTGCCATAGGGTTGCTGATGTGGAATCCGCAGTACACACATGAGTTTGTACATGAATTTGTTATATACAATGGTATAAACATTGACATTGTACGTCCGAAACGTTCCTCAGTATATTTCTTGCTGAGTCGCGCCATCGGTTCAAGATATTTTTCGGCAGCCGGAGAGATGAGTGCCATAAAGTCATCTACATCGCAGCGACTTTTACCGAGAGCACGTATCACATCTGCCTCGGTCTTGGAGTAAATGGCTTTGGTAGTCTCCTCCCAGCTTATTTTTTCAAGTTCGTCACTAAACATGATTCTTAGTTTTATATATTCTTTAAATCGCGACTTAATTTCATCGCGCAGAAATTAGGACCGCACATAGTACAGTATTCACCGTCAGTGTGGTGTCCTTCGTTGAAATATTCAAGGGCACGGTCCGGGTCCAGTGAAAGATGGAACTGGTCGCGCCAGCGGAATTCGTAACGGGCCTTGCTGAGAGCGTTGTCACGAATCTGTGCTCCAGGATGTCCTTTTGCAAGGTCGGCGGCATGGGCGGCAATCTTGTATGTGATGACACCTGTGCGTACATCCTCGCGGTTAGGCAGACCGAGGTGCTCTTTTGGAGTCACATAACAAAGCATTGCAGTGCCAAGCCATCCTATCTGGGCGGCACCGATAGCTGATGTGATATGGTCGTAACCCGGAGCGATATCAGTTACGAGAGGGCCGAGTGTGTAGAACGGAGCATTGTGGCATGATTTGATCTGGCGTTCCATGTTCTCCTGTATCTTGTGCAAAGGTACATGTCCCGGTCCTTCGATGAATGCCTGTACGTTTTTGTTCCATGCGCGGAGTACAAGTTCTCCCAGTGTATCAAGTTCAGCAAACTGTGCATCGTCGTTGGCATCGTAGATTGAGCCGGGACGAAGACCGTCGCCCAATGAAACTGCTACGTCATACTGTGCAAGGATATCGCAAATCTCGTCGAAATGCTCATAAAGGAAAGACTCCTTATTATATATCTTACACCATTTGCTCATGATACTACCGCCACGGCTCACGATACCGCAAAGACGTTTGTCGGCAAGATGTACATTGTGCAGACGAATTCCGGCATGGATAGTGAAATAGTCAACACCCTGCTCGCATTGTTCTATCAGTGTGTCCTTATAAATCTCCCAATTGAGGTCTTCCACCTTACCGTTTACTTTCTCCAGAGCCTGATAGATGGGCACTGTACCTACCGGAACAGGGCAGTTGCGTACAATCCATTCGCGGGTTTCGTGGATGTTTGCACCTGTAGAAAGGTCCATCAGAGTGTCGCCACCCCATTTGCAGCTCCATACAGCCTTGTCCACTTCCTCATCGATGCTTGAAGTAGTGGCAGAGTTGCCGATGTTGGTATTGATTTTTACAAGGAAATTGCGTCCTATAATCATAGGCTCCGATTCCGGGTGATTGATGTTTGCAGGCAATACGGCACGTCCGGCAGCAATCTCGTCGCGCACAAATTCCGGAGTGATATATGTTTCGATGCCAAGTTCGCGGCAGTTCATGTTCTCGCGGATGGCTACATATTCCATTTCAGGAGTTACGATACCCTGCTTGGCATAGTACATCTGCGTACAGCACTTACCTTCCTTGGCACGATATGGCAATGCGATATGTTCAAAGCGGAGATGATCGAGCGACTTATCGTCACGGCGCATCTTTCCGTATTCTGAAGTGATAGAAGGCAACTGCTCCACATCGCCGCGTGATGTAATCCAGCTCTCACGCATACGTGGCAATCCTTTCTTCAGGTCAATCTCGATATTAGGGTCGCTGAAAGGACCGCTTGTATCATATATATATACAGGGGCGTTCGGTGTCATCACTTTCTCGCCGTCAACGATGTTGACAGTAGGAGTGAGGTTTACTTTCTGCATACCTACTTTTATGAAAGGGAACATTGTACCTTGCATGTAGGTCTTTTCTGCATGGGCGTATGCTTTTTTATCTTTTTCCTTGTCCATAAATTGTAAAGTTTATTCGTTTAAGAATGAAGTTAAAGGAGATGAAGCTGAAGCAACAAGATTGTCAGCCTGAATGCCTAGTCCTGCTTCGTAAGCGCGGCGACCGGCGATGACAGCTTCCTTGAATGCTATGGCCATTTCCACAGGATTACCAGCAACAGCAATAGCTGTATTTACAAGGCAGGCTGCTGCACCCATTTCCATAGCTTCGGCGGCATGGCTCGGAGCACCGATACCAGCATCAACTACTACAGGAACATTGCTCTGTTCGATGATTATACGAAGGAAATCGCGAGTCTGTAAACCTTTGTTTGTACCTATAGGAGCAGCAAGAGGCATCACAGTAGCTGCACCTGCTTCTTCCAGACGCTTGCAGAGTGTAGGGTCAGCCTGGCAGTAAGGAAGGACTACGAAACCAAGTTTCACCAGTTCCTCTGTCGCTTTAAGTGTTTCTGTTGAGTCCGGCAGCAGGTAGCGAGGGTCAGGATGGATTTCCAGTTTCAGCCAGTTAGTTCCGAATGCCTCACGGGCCATCTGTGCTGCGAAGACGGCTTCTTCCGCTGTACGCACTCCCGAAGTGTTTGGCAACAGCTGTATATGAGGATGAACGATATGGCGCAACATGTCGTCTTCCTTGTCTTCAAGTTCGATACGTTTCATGGCTACAGTCACCATTTCTGTGCCTGATGCCAGGATGGCTTCTTCCATCTGCTGGTTTGAGTTGAATTTTCCTGTTCCCAGGAAAAGGCGGGAATCGAATTCACGACCCGCAATAATAAGTTTTTCCATATATGTTATGAGTTTTTGAGTTCTTAAGTTTATGAATTTTTAAGTTTGGAGGATGTCTGTGTGTTGATAAATTTATAGTTTCATATGTCTGACAACTAAAATCTAACAACCAACAACCATCTCCACAATCTTCCTCGTTTCTTCTACCGGATTTTCAGCCCTGAGTATAGTCCCGCTCAGTGCAATACCCGTCACTCCAGTTTGCATTATTTCCGGAATATCATCAATCGTGATACCGCCTATTGCCACTATCGGCAGGTTGATACCTTCGGCTTTCATCTGGCTGGTGATTGAACGATATCCTTCAAGACCTAATATCGGGCTTAATTTTTTCTTCGTAGTTGTGAAACGGAACGGACCGCAGCCTATATAGTCGGCACCTGAAAGGTAATGTGCCTTAACGTCATCGAAAGTATTGGCTGTTCCACCTATAATGAAATCATTTCCCAATATCCTTCTTGCTTCAGCAATAGGCATATCGTTCTTTCCGAGATGTACACCATCGGCTTTCAGCTTTTTTACCAGTTCTACACGGTCGTCTATGATGAAAGTCGCGCTATATTGTCTGCACAGTTCCTGAACCTTTATAGCGATAGCTTCTACTTCCTCGTCGGAAGCATCCTTCATGCGCAGTTGAATCCATCGGCAACCGCCTTCGAGAGCCATACGTGCTGAATCCAGATAAGAATACTGTTCGGTGAAATGAGTGATGAACTGAAGTTTGAATGCTTTTGTATCCATATCATTATCCTCCGCAAGCTGCTTTTATGATAACAAGACTGTCGCCTTCCTTGATTTCCTGTTCAGCCCACTGACCGCGAGGAATCATACGGTTGTTAAGAGCAACTGCCACTCCCTGCTGTGGAAGTTCAAGCTGTTGTGCAAGCGACGCAACATTATTGCCTTGGGTGAGTTCTGTCTCTTTGTTATTTACTTTTATTTTCATAAATGACTGGTTTTAAAGTGTTCGTCAAAGCAAACACAAAGAGAATGTAAGAATTACAGCTTGAGAGAATATCTTATGACGGATGTCTTTTTTGAGGACAATCCCTTCGTCGGTATTAACCGCATCAGGTTCATAGGGTATAATCTCAGCCCGGGTTATTTCTTTAGGCACCCCTTTGTCTTTACTTCGGACGCAAAGTTAAACAAAAGATTGAAAAAGCGGATAATAATTTACTTTTTTCTACTTTTTAAAGTTGTTTTATTATATGGCTTGATAGTTGATTTGCATTCGAGGGATAGTTCACTTAATTGTAGATGTACATCATGTTTTTGTCTAAAATGTTGAAAATAAGTGGTGGTTTGGCCGGCGGATGTACATTGGTATGCTTATGCCGTCACGATGAAAACCTATATTTTGTACCCTGAATCAGGAGGCTCTGAAGCTTAAAATAAAACTTGCCCGCATTTGAACTAAAACGTGGGCAAGTTTTAAATAAAATGACGGTTCGTTTTTTCAGACTTCTTTGAGCTTATTCTAACGTTAGATTTTAGACTTGACTAATATAATAAAAAAGTTTGTTTATGAGTATTCTTAAAACACAGATTGTAAGATTTTTTATCGCTATTTTCCTTTCGTGGGGTGTTGTTTCACTTTATTCTCAAGATAGAGGGGAGAAACGTTTTTGGCAAGTTGAACTTTCTGGAGCCTTGACCAGTCAAAGTGCTTTGGAGGTTGAGCCTTCAGTTACCTTTCTGCCTATAGATTATGTAGGTCTGACGGCAGGCCTTGTGTTTACTTCTCCATATCCGTCCAAATCTTTAGGTGGAATAGCAGCCAATAAACAGTTGAGGTGGAGTGAAACCAACAATAATTCAGTCAGTTACTTTTTCGCTTTCCGTCCTGCCTTGCGTTTTAATACACCAAAACTGTGGGTAGGTAGAGATAAGGATTATGCGCTATATCTTTCTGTTTTGCCGGGACTGACAATACCTCTTCCTTCCGACAGAAGATTCACCGTTGATTACTACCCCAACAAGCAGGGAACGTGGTCTGCCATAAAAAGGGAAGAAGTGACAAACAGCTGTAGCTTTTTGTACTTTAACCATGGAAAATTATATCTTATATCAATTAAATATTGTATATTGCTTGCATATATCAATTAAAATACCGAATATTGCGTGACTTTTATCAAAGGATGGTCTTTGTGGACATTTGATAGCTGAATTAAAGAAAAAAGAATAGTCGATTGATAATAAAAAGGTATTTACATAATTAATAGGATTTAGTTACTATGATGTATGATTTGGAAATGATGAAACAATTCTATGTTTCATATAACGGTAAAGTACAGGATACACGAAAAAAATTAGGCAGGGCCTTGACTTTGGCAGAAAAGATTTTGTATAGCCATCTCTACGATGCTAATTCCATCAAGTGTTTTGAAAGGGGAGTGGACTATGTAAATTTCCGTCCAGACAGGGTAGCCATGCAGGATGCTACGGCACAAATGGCATTGCTTCAGTTTATGAATGCTGGTAAGAATGTTTCTGCTGTACCAGCAACTGTACATTGCGACCATCTGATACAAGCCTATAAAGGTGCTTCTATAGATTTGCCTGTAGCACAGACAACCAATAAGGAAGTATATGATTTTCTGAAGAGTGTGGCATCGAAATACGGAATAGGTTTCTGGAAGCCGGGAGCAGGAATCATACATCAGGTTGTACTGGAAAACTATGCTTTCCCCGGAGGAATGATGGTAGGTACAGATTCGCATACACCGAATGCCGGTGGTCTTGGAATGATTGCCATCGGTGTAGGGGGTGCCGATGCCGTTGACGTAATGACCGGTATGGAATGGGAACTGAAAATGCCGAGAATAATAGGTGTACACCTCAAAGGAAAACTGAACGGATGGGCTGCACCAAAGGATGTTATTCTAAAATTGGCTGGAATACTGACTGTCAAGGGTGGTACAAATGCCATAATAGAATACTTCGGAGAAGGTACTTCTTCAATCTCGGCTACCGGTAAAGCTACTATCTGTAATATGGGAGCTGAGGTAGGAGCTACTACATCCGTATTCCCATTCGATTATGAAATAGTGGAATATCTCAGAGCTACAGGGCGTGAGGAAGTAGCCGATATGGCTCTAAAAGTAGCTGACGACCTGAAAGCGGATAATGAGGTTCTTTCGTCGCCTGAAAAGTATTATGATAAAGTAATTGAAATAGATTTGTCAGCATTGGAACCATATCTTAACGGTCCGTTTACACCGGATGCGGCATGTCCGTTGTCTGAGTTTAAAGATAAGGTCATAGCAAATGGTTATCCACAACGTATGGAAGTAGGACTTATCGGTTCATGTACAAACTCTTCATATCAGGATTTGGGAAGGGCTGCTTCGTTAGTTAGACAGTTGAAGGACAAAGGTCTGAAGATGAAATCACCGTTACTGGTTAATCCGGGTTCTGAACTCGTGTACTGCACATCAAAGCGCGACGGCATGATTGCCGATTTTGAAGATGCAGGTGCCGTGATAATGACAAATGCCTGCGGTCCTTGCATCGGTCAGTGGAAACGTGAGACAGATGATCCTACAAGACCGAATTCCATTGTGACTTCGTTCAACAGAAACTTCGCGAAGCGTGCCGACGGCAATCCTAATACACACGCTTTCGTTGCATCGCCGGAGATTGCTACAGCATTTGCCATTGCCGGAGATTTGTGCTTTAATCCTATGACAGATACTCTTGTAAACGATAAAGGCGAACAGGTGAAACTGGATGCTCCGAATGGTGACAAACTTCCTGTGAAAGGATTTACAGTTGATGATAATGGTTATGTAGCTCCTTCAGCTGACGGATGTAATATTGAAGTTATCATTGATCCGAAATCAGAACGTCTGCAGAAGCTTCAGCCGTTTGCTCCATGGGATGGTAATGATTTATTGGATATGCCTCTTCTTATAAAGACCAAAGGCAAGTGTACCACAGACCATATCTCAATGGCAGGTCCATGGCTTCGATTCCGCGGACATCTGGAGAATATCTCTAAGAATATGCTGATGGGAGCAGTGAATGCATTTAATGGAGAGACAAATAAGGTTTGGAACTCTGCAGACGGCAGTTATGGCGAAGTGTCGGCTGTTGCCGGAGGATATAAGGCTAAAGGCATTTCATCAATTGTTGTGGCAGAAGAAAACTATGGCGAAGGCTCAAGCCGTGAACATGCAGCCATGGAACCTCGATTCCTCAACGTAAAGGTAATCCTTGCAAAGAGTTTCGCACGTATTCACGAAACAAATCTGAAGAAACAAGGTATGCTTGCGTTGACCTTTGCCGATAAGGATGACTATGACAAAGTGCAGGAACATGACAGGATTTCAATCATTGGACTTGAAACTTTTGCACCGGGACGTAATTTGAAAGTGGTATTAACTCATGAAGACGGTACACAGGATTCTTTCGAGACTGTACATACATACAATGAAATGCAGATAGAATGGTTCAAGGCAGGTTCTGCTCTTAATACTTTTAGAAAATAACAATCAATATACAAAAATATAGGAGAAACTAGACGATGAGTAAAGTTCGTATGGAAGAAGGTAAACTTGTAGTACCTTCAAATGTTACTATACCTTTTATAGAAGGTGATGGAGTAGGAGCTGAAATAACTCCTGCTTGCCAGAAAATTGTAAATGAAGCAGTAAAATTAGCTTACAAAGATGAACGCTCAATAGAATGGATGGAAGTCCTGGCCGGTGAAAAGGCTTATAAACAGGTGGGAGAGTGGCTTCCGCAATCTACAATGGATGTATTCAGAGAATATCTGATAGAAATCAAAGGTCCGCTCACAACACCTGTGGGAGGTGGAATACGTTCGCTCAACGTAGCACTGCGCCAGACATTGGACTTGTATGTTTGTCTGCGTCCTGTAAGATGGTTCAAAGGCGTGGTATCTCCTTTGAAAGAGCCTCAGAAAGTTGACATGTGTATTTTCAGAGAGAATACAGAAGATATATATGCCGGAATAGAATGGGAACAGGGTACTCCTGAAGCAAAGAAATTCTATGATTTCCTTTACAATGAGATGAAAGTTACTAAGGTGAGATTTCCTGAAACTTCGTCTTTCGGAGTAAAGCCTGTCTCAGTAGAAGGTACGAAACGTCTTGTTCGTTCTGCAATACAATATGCCTTGGATCATAAGCTTCCGTCGGTAACACTTGTTCATAAGGGAAACATCATGAAGTTCACAGAAGGCGGTTTCAAGAAATGGGGATATGAAGTGGCTGAAACAGAGTTTGCAGAACAGACATTCACCATGAACTATTATCAGCAGTTGAAGAAAGATTTGGGAGAAGAATCTGCAAAAGCCGCCATGGCTGAGGCTATCAACAAGGGAAAAGTAATAATAAAAGACTGTATTGCAGATGCTTTCCTTCAGAATACATTGCTGAAACCGGAAGACTATTCTGTTATCGCTACTCTGAATCTTAACGGTGACTATGTTTCCGATCAGCTGGCTGCCATGGTAGGCGGTATAGGTATCGCCCCGGGAGCAAACATAAACTACAATAGCGGTCATGCCATTTTCGAGGCTACCCACGGAACAGCTCCTGATATTGCGGGTAAGAATATGGTCAATCCATGTTCTCTACTTCTGTCGTCCGTAATGATGCTTGAGTATTTGGGATGGCAGGAAGCAGCCGACCTTATAACATCTGCCCTTGAACAGGTTTTTGAAAATTCTGAGGCAACTATTGATTTGGCTAGATTTATGCCGGACGGTAAAGTCTTGAGTACAGAAGAGTTTACTGAAAGAATAATACAAAGTCTTTAATTCAACTATAACGAACTGAACATGAAAAAAGAATATATAGTTTACAAACTTTCCGAATGTGCTAAACAGGCGTGCAGAATAGACAACAGTTTATTTACGAGTTTTAATGTTAAGCGCGGACTTCGTAATGAAGACGGAACAGGTGTGCTTGTAGGACTAACCAAGATAGGAAACGTAGTGGGATATGAGAAAACGGAAGAAGGCTTGAAACCTATTCCGGGTAAACTCTTCTATAGGGGGTATGATTTGGATGATATTGTTCATGCTCTTTTGAAAGAGAAACGTTTCGGCTTCGAAGAGGTTGCATATTTGCTTTTGTCGGGCGAGCTTCCTGACAAGGAACAGCTGGCTTCTTTCAAGGAACTGATAAACGACAATATGCCGCTTGACAAGAAAACTACAATGAATATCATCGACCTTGAAGGTCATAACATAATGAATATCCTGGCCCGTAGTGTTCTGGAAATGTACACATTCGACCCTAATCCGGATGACATCTCTCGCGACAATCTTATGCGTCAGTCTATCGAACTTATCTCAAAGTTCCCTACAGTCATAGCATACGCATATAGCATCTACCGCCACAGTACACACGGACGTTCATTACATATTCGCTATCCGGATGAGAAACTCTCGTTGGCTGAGAATTTTCTTTACATGATTAAGAAAGATTACACTCCTCTTGAAGCACGTATGCTTGACCTTCTGCTTGTCCTCCAGGCTGAGCACGGTGGTGGTAACAACTCTACATTCACAGTCAGGGTTACAAGTTCTACACGTACAGATACATATTCAAGTATCGCAGCGGGAATTGGTTCACTTAAGGGCCCGTTACATGGTGGCGCGAATATTCAGGTAGTTAATATGTTCCATCACCTGAAAGAAGCCATTTCAGACTGGACTAATGTAGATGAGATAGATACTTATCTCACTCGCATGTTGAATAAAGAGGCTTACGACAAGAGTGGTCTTATCTATGGTATAGGCCATGCTGTATATACTATTTCAGATCCGCGTGCTGTCCTTCTGAAAGAGTTGGCAAGTGAACTTGTGGCAGAAAAAGGCTGTGAAAAAGAATTTGCCTTCCTTGAACTGATAGAAAAGCGTGCCATAGCTTGTTTCAAGAAAGTCAAGGGAGAGAAGAAGAAAGTATGCTCTAATGTGGATTTCTATTCAGGATTTATATACGAGATGATGGGATTGCCTCATGAGATATACACTCCTCTGTTTGCTATGGCGAGAATTGTCGGATGGACGGCTCACCGCATCGAGGAATTGCATTTCGATGGTCGTCGTATCATCCGTCCTGCATACAAGAACGTACTTAATGAGGTACCTTATAAACCTATATCAGAAAGATAATGATTAATAATGAAATAATTGATTGATGAAAACAGCCGGCTGGTTCGTTCTGAACCGGTCGGCTGTTTGGTTATTGTTAGATAGGGTGTCCAGTTTAACGTTCCCAATTTAGCCTACATTTTTAGGCTGTTTGGTACGTTCTGTAACCCGGTTTATGGACATGTGCTTCTTTGCAAAAGC
>Juniper_p1__coassemble_516_pt1 | contig 21981 bp, 14 predicted proteins | sample Juniper_p1__metabat2_low_PE_029 | metagenome-assembled genome bin Juniper_p1 | reverse complement strand
AAAGTTAATATTTTATTTCTTTTCTTTGCTGACACAGTTTAATTTACATCCTCAAAATATTTAATATTTTAATAGCCTAAAGTAAAAGTAGTTATATCTTTATTTTCACCAATTTTTATGTTTTTATAATCTTTATCCTCGCAGAAATAATATTTAATACCATCTATAACACTTGATACTTTATCTGTAACTACGATTTTATAACTTATTTCTTTAATATCGAACTTTGAGGTTAATGTAACCTTAGTAAGATTTTTATCCTTATCGTATTCAAAAGAATATTCATCATCATAATTATTAAAATCTGCATTTTGGTATTTTACTTCGCGTATTACTGTTCCGGGAGCTTCTGAAGATTCCTCTATCGGTATGACCACTTCTAAATCATCTTTTTTTACACGTTCAATAAAGTAATCTCCAGTCTTACCCAATCGACCTATTTGTGACATTGTAATGATAGATTCATCACTTCCGAAGAAATGAGTATCATAGAATGATAACATGTCTATTATATTATTATTTGGATATTTATTGGGGTATGTGGTAGGAATATCAAATGAATATATACCACTGTCGTTACCATATCTGTCTTCTACAACAGCTTTTATTAAATATCCATCTTTATCGTATGTGTAGTTTATTTCCTCTTCCAACTTATTATTTTCATCATATTCTTTGATACTTGTTATTCTTCCTTCTTCTGAATATTCAATTTTATTTTCATTTATATATTTCCCTTCAAAGAATTCACGTATTCTCACAGCATTTCCATTCTCATTGAGATCAGCGACGTATCTTTCTTCATAAGTATCTTCTTTATAATATTCTCTGTAAGTAATCTGAATTTCGTTCAATATGCTATAGTCGTAGATAGTCTCAAAAGTATCTTCGCTACCATCTTCATCTATACTGATGACTTTAACAACTCTTCCTTGATTATCATAACTATATGTTGTCGTTTGTTCAGATATAGGATTTCCACCTGCATCGCCAACTATTTCACTGTTGAACTCCCATTTTCCCTTTATAGTTTTTAATTGCTTTGTAATAGTTCCATCCGCATTTTCCGCTAATTGTTCAATAGCTATTTTTATAATGGTTTCCCCGCATTGAATATTAATCTCCGCTTTCCGAGTTATACCAGTGAGGTTTTTTGAGAAAGAAAGATATAAAGAAACTTCACCAGCTTCACCGCTATAGGCACTAAGTTTTATCCATTCTACTTCATTATCATCTCCTGCTCTTGCCGATGTAACATCTTTTACAGTCGCTGTCCATGCTGCAACGGCTGTAAACTTGATTACCTGACTACTTTCTTTTTCATCGGCTTTTACTACAACTTCTTCTGGTGTTCCTTCGGCGAGTATGATTTCTTTATTACCACCATTACCATTTTCATCGTTACATGCTGATAATATTAATGCTCCACATAACGTTAAATAATACAATGCTTTCATGAGTCTGTTATTAATTTATTTTTTGCAAATTAAAATCAAAATGAAATGAATTACTTCACGGGAAACAGTGATTTTTATGTATATATCTTATTTTATTATAAAGATAATAATTAAGTAGTTTTTTAGTCTGAATAAAATATCAGCTGTATTCATGTACAATTATGTTCGCAAGTATCCTGACAGATAATAACAGGTGCATGAAGCACACATATCACAGTACGCATTTTGTTCTGATACAGAGCTAAGGCTTTTACCTTAACAAACATTTATCTTGAACATGATGTTGTATTGCCTACCGGAAGCGAAGTATCGTAAACGGATTGTTTTGACAAACAATGCTGTAAAATTTAGAATAATAATATATCAAATTAACATGTATCATTTCGTGTTTATAAAATGACTAGTCGTTTTGGTTTAAATGACAAATCGTTTTAAGTAAAACAACGAAGCATTTTTATTAAACTATTCTACAACCATATTTTAAGAGATAAATCACACTATTAACCACGAAACGTATAGACATAAAAAAAGGAGTACCGCTGTACTCCAACCTTTGTTAACCTTAAAATCTAATACTATGAAAAACACAGTACAAAGGTACGGACTTTTCGGTAATCTGCAAGTATTTCAGTAGAAAAACCGTGTTTTATAACATAGTTTAATAAATAAAGAAAATGCTCCATGTTTGTTAACAACACGGAGCATTTATGTTAATTGTTAAAATACAGTCTTTACAATCCGAGTTTTGCCGAAATATCAAGCATACGTTTTATCGGCTTGATGGCTTCTTTTGCTATCGCTTCGTCCACCACAACTTCCGGCCATTCGTATTTCAATGTGTTATAAAGTTTCTCCAGAGTGTTCAGACGCATGAAGTTACATTCATTGCAAGCACATGTGCTGTCTTCCGGAGGTGCAGGAATGAAGTTCTTTTCTGGGCACTTACGACGCATTTCGAACAGGATTCCACTTTCTGTAGCAACGATAAAGTCTTTCTTGTCGCTATTCATCGCATGTTTCAGCAGTCCGGCAGTGGAACCTATCTTATCTGCAAGTTTCGCAACCGCTCCCTTACACTCAGGATGTACCAGTACATCGGCATCAGGGTATTGCTTTTTAAGCTCTATAATCTTCTCTACAGAGAATTTTTCGTGAACATGGCATGCTCCGTCCCAAAGAAGCATATTTCGGCCTGTAACGGAATTTATGTAGTTTCCAAGGTTCTTGTCCGGACCGAAGATGATTGGCTGGTCGGCAGGGAAACTTTCCACTATCTGTTTGGCGTTGGTAGATGTAACCACTACGTCTGTCACTGCCTTTACGGCTGCGCTGGTATTGACGTAAGAAATTACGGTGTGGTCAGGGTGCTGCTTCACGAACTCGGCAAACTTGTCGGCTGGACAGCTGTCGGCCAACGAGCAGCCTGCGTTGAAATCCGGTATGAGTACTTTCTTGTCGGGACACAGTATCTTTGCTGTTTCTCCCATAAAGTGGACACCACACATCACTATTATCTCGGCATCGGTCTTTGCTGCCCACTGGGCAAGCGCGAGGCTGTCGCCAATGAAGTCGGCAATTTCCTGTATTTCATCCGCCTGGTAGAAGTGTCCCAATATCACGGCATTCTTTTCCTTGCGGAGTTTGTCTATTTCGGCTTTCAAGTCCAGTGTCTTGTCTACGGGTTCATCCACATAACCCTTTTTCAACCATTTTTCTTTCATAACTATAAATATTTTATTTTTTCTTCTTTTTAAAAGAAATCTTATGATGCTATTAATAGGCTGTTGATTGTGTTAGCAAAAATAATACCGTATTTCTTGCTTTTTAAGTTATTAATATAAGTACCTTTGGTATTAATAACGATTCAACAGCGTTAAGTGCTGATAATTCAGTACTTAGTTGGTATATTAACATTTTGTTGATATTGTGCAAAGTTAAAAACTTTCCATTTATCAACTATTCATTTCTTATTAAAATTGTGTTCAAATTGTTTCAGAAACTTTCAGGTTAGTTTTTTGGATTGTTGGTTTCTAAGCACTTATAGATGTTTGATTCAGAAATGCAAGAAATAGTTTTAAAATTCTATTCTCACGTTTTCTACACCTTTTCAACAGATTTCAACAGGGTTATCAATATTGTTTTTATCTTTGCGGACATAATAGTAAACAAATAAGTATGTCTGAAATAAGAAAGCTGAAAATAACGGAAATGAACCGTCTGACGGTGGAAGAATTCAAGGAGGCGGACAAGCTTCCTTTAGTGGTGGTACTTGATGAAGTGAGAAGTCTGCACAATATTGGTGCTGTATTCCGTACTTCGGATGCTTTTCTTGTGAACAGGATATATCTTTGCGGAATTACGGCTACTCCTCCTAATGCTGAGATGCACAAGACGGCTCTGGGGGCTGAAAATACTGTGGACTGGAAGTATTGTCAGAACACACAAGATGCTGTAAATGAACTGCATAAGGCCGGATATACAGTTTTGTCGATAGAACAGTGCGAAGGTAGTACAATGCTTGGTGATATGGTTCTGGATAAGGACAGGAAATATGCCATAGTAATGGGAAATGAGGTGAAAGGTGTGAAACAGGAGGTGGTTGATATGTGCGACGGATGTATCGAGATACCTCAGTATGGCACTAAACATTCTCTGAACGTATCTGTAACTGCGGGAATTGTGTTATGGGAGTTTGCCAACAAGCTGATGGAGTTCAGAAATAACTGTTGATAACGTTATTAATAAAGTAATTATCCACAATATAAACATTTGTAAATCACTTGTTTATATTGTGGATAAATGTTTTATAGCTGTCCGTTTTCAACAAGGGTGATAACCCGTTCCACCATCTCATCCTCATCTTCCGGTCTGTATTCTTTTTTGAGGCTTGCACCGAACAGTGCGGCGAATGTCTGATAGAATCCGGCTTTGAAAGGTCCCATGAAAGCTTTTACAAGTTGGTATGACGATTGGTTACATTCGCGGTTTACCAACTTTATCAACAATTTACCCTGTGAAAATGTCAATTTCTTCATTCGTGGGGTGTATTGTTCCTTCAGTCCTTTTTCTACAGCCTTGATGTGTTTTTCTTTGGCTTCCTCATTCGGTAGAGTTTCAAGATATTCGTAAGTTTCTATAACTATTCCTCTGATTTCCTTGGCTATAGGCAGGGTTTTCTTTACATCTCTGACTAATTTATAGTAATATCTTTCCTGTTTTTTATTTTTAAACCTCATTTTAGGGTACACATATACGTTTCTCAGAGTTATATATGGTATAGTGTCTCCTTCGTAGACACAAACTTTGACCATATATCCTTTGTGTTGCGGTGAATCCTGTGCTTTCAGTTCCGGTATTGTTAAAAAGCACATCATTGTTAATATGTATATGTATTTACTCATCAGCACAAAAATAGGAATAAAAACAATTATATGGTCGATAAATGTATTATTTTTTATTGTTTATAAGTTTATCAACACCATGTGGATAAGTAGATTAATAGTTTATATTTCAATGAGTTGTGTTTTTATAACTTGTTTATATTCCCAATCGGATATAGTAGAGTGGAGTGAACTGTCGGTAGATGATGAGAACCTTACTGCACTGTTTGAACAGTATGAGGAATTGTCCGAAATAGCCGAAAATCCGTTCAATTTTAACACTTTGACGAAAGAGCAGCTTGAGCAGTTGCCTTTCCTCTCGGATAAGATGATTGAAAACATACTTTATTATGTTTATAAGTACGGTCCTGTGGTAAGTAAGAAGGAGTTATTGGGAGTGGAAGGTATGGACTGGCAGACAAGGAAGTTTCTCGAACATTTCATATATATAGGACCGGCCAAGGAGGAAGAAGAGAAGTTCAGTTTCAAGCGTATGATTAAATATAACCGTCAGGAATTAACAACACGTGTTGATATCCCGTTAAATCAGAAGGCCGGATATGCGGATTATCCTGAAAATGTGCTTATTGACAGTCCAAACAAGAAATACTATGGCAGTCCGTTTTATAACAATGTCCGTTACAGATTTGAGTATGACAAACAGGTTTACTTCGGATTGACAGCCGAGAAAGACCCCGGAGAACCTTTCTTCAGGCTTTATAACAGAAAGGGATATGACTTTTATTCTGTATATCTTTATTTACAGGATGTTGGCAGGTTCAAATCTTTAGCCTTTGGTAATTATAAGGCATCGTTTGGATACGGACTTGTTATGAACATGGGTTTCAGTATGGGGAAGTATACTTCTTCATCGTCATTGAGGCGTACCGGGCAGGGAATATCAAAATATACTTCTACAGCCGAATACAATTATCTACGGGGAGTGGCTGCTACTTACAGGCTGGCGAAAAGATGGGATGCTACGCTTTTCTATTCGTTCAGAAACATGGATGCACGTGTTGAAAACCAGTTCATAAGGTCGTTGAAAACCGATGGATATCATAGGCTTTACAAGGATATGGAAAAGAGAAATACAGTATATAATCATGTGATTGGCAGTAATTTAACTTATAATGGAAAGAATGTTGAATACGGATTAACAGCTGTTTATAACTGTTTTGATAAAGTGTTGAATCCTGACTACCAGCCTTACAATCATTATTATCCTCGTGGAAAGGATTTCTTCAATGCAGGAGTGTTCTATAAATTCTTTCTGAATAAACTTATGATTTCGGGAGAAACAGCTGTTGATAAGGGTGGAGCGATTGCAACTATCAATTCTGTATGTTATTCACCGACTGTTGATACTGATATAACACTTATCAACAGGTATTATGACAAGAAATATCAGAGTATCTATGCAAGTTCTTTCGGCGAGAATTCAAGGACTCAGAATGAAACCGGTGTTTATTTATGTCTGGAAACCAGTGCTATACAGAACACAAAGTTATTATGTTATGTCGATTACTTCTATTTTCCATGGAAAAGATATCGTGTGGATATGGTAGGTACGTCGGGAATAGAGGGGGTATGTCAGTTGAGTTATTCACATAGCAATTCACTGTCTATGTTGATAAAGTACAGTGTGAAAAACAAGGCTCAGAACTATTCTGCAGACGATGGTCAGAAGTATGTTTTGCCGTATATCCGCCATAGGGCAAGATATCAGGTGAATTATTTAATGAATGATAATAACTCTGTTAAAGTTTTGGCTGATTATACCAATACGGGATATTGGGGACAGGGAACAACAAACGGTTTTCTGCTTTCTGCTACTGCCAATTTAGGTCATGAAGCGTTTCCGGTGAAAGCATCCGTAAGCGGTGCATGGTTTTCAACAGATGATTATAACTCACGTGTATATCTTTATGAACCTGGATTGCTTTATGCTTTTTCGATGTCTTCTTTCTATGGCAAAGGAACAAGGGCTGCTCTGAAATTACAGTATAACTTTAGGAAATTCCTTATGTTTCAGGCTAAATTCGGATGGACACATTATACAGACAGGGACACTATCAGTTCAGGCACAGAAAAAATTCAGGGGAACAACAAGGCGGATATACAGTTTCAGTTGAGAATAAAATGGTAACGGTATGTTGATAACGTGATGATATTTTCCTTATTTTTGCATCTGACTAATAATTACACAACTAATAACTAACAACTGAAAACTGCAAAAAACATGTCAACAATAATATATCCATCTCCTATTTTCGGACCTATTCACAGCCGTCGTCTTGGAATATCATTGGGAATCAACCTTCTTCCGGCTGACGGTAAGTTCTGTTCTTTCGACTGCATATATTGTGAGTGCGGTTATAACAAAGACCATCGTCCGAAACAGAAACTTCCAACCCGCGAAGATGTAAAGGTTGCTCTCGAAGCTAAACTTATAGATATGAAAGCAAACGGACCATTTCCGGATGTATTGACATTTGCCGGAAATGGTGAACCTACCGCTCATCCTCATTTTGCCGAAATTATAGACGATACCATAGAGTTAAGAAACAAGTATTTTCCACAGGCAAAGGTAAGTGTGCTGAGTAATTCGACGTTCATCCATAAGCCTGAAGTTTTCAATGCATTGATGAAAGTTGATAATAATATTCTGAAGCTTGATACGGTGAATATCGACTATATAAACACTGTTGATAAACCTGTTGGAAACTATGACTTGAATCGTATAATCGACTGTATGAAAGCGTTTAACGGTCAGTTGATAATCCAGACAATGTTCCTGAAAGGAACTACTGACGAGGGTGTGGATATCGACAATACACATGATGATTATGTTCTTCCTTGGCTGGAAACAGTAAAGCAGATTGCTCCCCGTCAGGTAATGATTTATACCATCGACCGTGAAACACCTGATGTTCATTTGCAGAAGGCCACTCATGAAGAACTGGACAGAATATTACATCTGCTGGAGGCGGCAGGGATTAAGGCAAGTGCTTCGTATTGATTACGGAGCATTTTTTTTATGAATAAGCTTTGTATAATTGGTATTTGAACTATTATTGATTATCTTTGTACAAACCTTATTTATAATTACTTATATGAAAATATTAATCACATTATCACTTCTTTTCTTTGGTGGAGCATCTGTTTACTCCCAGAAAATCCCTTCAGTTTATAAGCCTGTTAAAAAGGAAATATACCATAAAGGATGGATAGATTTCAACAAGAACGGTGTGAAGGATGTTTACGAAGCCCCTTCTGCACCTATTGACAGTCGTATAGAAGACCTTCTGAGCCAGATGACTATGGAAGAGAAAACATGTCAGATGGTGACTCTTTATGGTTATAAACGTGTACTGAAAGATGACCTTCCTACTCCGGAATGGAAAACTTCTTTGTGGAAAGACGGCATAGGAGCCATAGACGAGCATCTGAACGGCTTTCAGCAGTGGGGACTTCCTCCATCGGACAATCCTAATGTGTGGCCGGCATCACGTCACGCTTGGGCTTTGAACGAGGTGCAGCGTTTCTTTGTGGAGGAAACCAGACTTGGTATTCCTGTTGATTTCACTAACGAAGGTATCCGTGGCGTGGAGAGTTATCGTGCCACCAACTTCCCTACCCAGCTTGGCATCGGACATACATGGAACAGAAATCTTGTGCGCCGTATAGGAGAGATAACCGGATATGAGGCACGTATGTTGGGATATACCAATGTTTATGCGCCTATTCTCGATGTGGGTCGTGACCAGCGTTGGGGAAGATACGAAGAAGTCTATGGCGAATCGCCTTACCTTGTAGCGGAACTTGGTATCGAGATGGTAAAGGGAATGCAAAAAGACTATCAGGTGGCTGCTACGGCTAAACATTTTGTGGCTTACAGCAATAATAAGGGAGCACGCGAAGGTATGGCGAGAGTTGACCCCCAGATGTCACCTCGCGAGGTAGAGATGGTGCATGTATATCCTTTCAAGAGGGTGATTCAGGAAACAGGTCTGCTTGGAGTGATGAGTTCGTATAATGACTACGACGGTATTCCTGTGCAGGGCAGTTATTATTGGCTCACAGAGCGTCTGCGTGGGGAAATGGGATTCCGCGGATATGTAGTTTCTGACAGCGATGCGGTGGAATATCTCTATACCAAGCATGGCACAGCAAAGGATATGAAAGAAGCCGTGCGCCAGAGTGTTGAGGCGGGACTGAATGTGAGATGTACTTTCCGTTCTCCGGAATCGTATGTTGAACCGTTGAGGGAGCTTGTTAAGGAAGGCGGTATCAGCGAGGAAACTATCAACAGCAGAGTACGCGATATATTGAGAGTCAAGTTCCTTATGGGATTGTTTGATTCTCCGTATCAGATGCAGTTGGCAGAAGCTGACAAGGTTGTTGAAAACCCGGAGCACGAAGCTGTAGCTCTTCAGGCATCGCGCGAAAGTATTGTACTTCTGAAGAACGACAATAACGCTCTTCCTTTAGATATCAACAAAGTGAAGACAATATCTGTTTGTGGTCCTAATGCAGATGAAGAAGGTTATGCACTGACACACTATGGCCCTCTGGCAGTGGATGTTACTACTGTGCTTGAGGGAATAAAGGATAAGGTGGCAGGAAAAGCAGAAGTCCTTTATACCAAAGGGTGCGACCTTGTTGATGGAAACTGGCCTGAGAGTGAAATAATAGATTATCCGCTTACTGCAGACGAGAAAATGGATATTGACAAGGCTGTTGAAAACGCATTGAAATCGGACGTGGCAGTAGTTGTTTTGGGAGGAGGACAGCGTACATGCGGAGAAAACAAGTCGCGTACAAGTCTGGAACTTCCGGGCCGTCAGTTGCAGTTGCTTCAGGCTGTTCAGGCTACCGGAAAACCTGTTGTTCTTGTGTTGATAAACGGCCGTCCGCTGTCTGTCAACTGGGCTGACAAGTTTGTTCCTGCAATCCTTGAAGCATGGTATCCTGGTTCAAAGGGTGGAATAGCAGTAGCGGATGTATTGTTTGGCGATTATAATCCCGGTGGAAAACTTACTGTTACATTCCCTAAGACTGTGGGACAGATACCGTTCAATTTCCCGGCCAAGCCTGCTTCGCAGGTTGACGGAGGAAAGAATCCGGGTCCTGACGGAAATATGTCTCGCATCAACGGTGCTCTTTATCCTTTCGGCTATGGTTTGAGTTATACTACTTTCGAATATTCTGATATTCAGATAAGTCCTAAAGTCATTACTCCTAATGAAACTGCTACAGTAACTTTGAAGGTAACGAATACAGGAGATGTGGCGGGCGATGAAGTAGTGCAGCTATATACACGCGATGTATTGAGCAGTGTCACTACATACGAAAAGAATCTTGCCGGTTTTGAACGTGTTCACTTGCAGCCGGGAGAAACAAAGGAAGTTAAGTTCACCATCGACAGAAAGCATCTTGAACTTCTTGATGCCGATATGAAATGGGTGGTAGAGCCGGGAGAATTTGTAGTAATGGCAGGAGCGTCGTCCGAGGATATCCGTCAGACTACAGTTTTAAATGTGGAAGACTATCATACACGCAATGCTCGTTTAGAAGCCGAGAAGCCTGAAAAGCCTGTATCGGCAAGTACAAATCCGGAAGATGTGATGAAAGTCCTGGATGGTGACAATACCACTTACTGGCAAGGAAACAAAGGTGACTATCTGACATTTGCACTGAAGGGAAATCCTAAGGTGGATGAAGTGTCGATAACTTTTGTGCGTGAGAATAACCTCCCTTCTACTTTTGAGATACAACTCTCGGGGGGAGGAGGACAGTTCCTCACTGTGTATAACGGAACAGTGACTGAATACGGTAAGCCGATAACTTATACATTCAAAGGAACAACAGCCAGCGACCTTAGAATATTGCTTAACGACGACCGTGTGGGAGTGGCTGAAGTAAATATTGTGAGATAGTAATTCCCGGATAAATCAACAGCTGTTTAGACAGTGCTCGAGTACTATTCGAATATGGTTATAACACCATTCTAATGTCATTCGAAGAGTCTTTAAATAGTATTTAAGCACCATTTAAATACTATTTAAACACTGTTTAAACAGCTTTATTGTATACTTATGCTTCATCATTCTCAGTAGAGATTTCGCTCTTTCCTGCAGGTTTGTCGAATGTTTTTCCACAGTCCTTACAGGTATATTCCCAATGCTCCGTTCCCGGGGGAGCAGCTGCAAGCATTGCAATCACTGTTGAAACAATGGCACGCAGCCTGTGTTTTTTTCTTAACGCGAATTTGATGTTTTTCGAACCGCAATACGGACAGTAAATCAGTCTTTCAGGAATCATCTGGTTGTTTTCAAGAATAGACATAGCCTTTTCGTAGTCGTCCTCATATACGAATAAGTCTATCCCTGTGATACTGACAGGCATTCCTCGGAGTACGCTTGATGTATTCTCATTGTGTATGGCTACCGCTATTCCTTCATTTTCAAGCGCACCCTTTATCAGTCTTGCCTGAAAGGAATCATTACAGGTTATCAGTTTTACGGTTCTCATATAGTATTGTAGAGTTTATAATTATTCCAAATGCAAATCTAATAAAAATCCCTTATCCGAAACATAAAACGGATAAGGGATTAGCATAAACTTTAATGTAATTTAGAGTCAAGTGAACACTTACTGAACGAGATATGAACACTTAATGAATAAAGATAATTAATATCCTTTATTGTTTTCCCAGCCTGTTAACAAAATCTGTTGTGAAGGTATTGGGAAGTAATAATGTCCTTGTGTCTGGAAGAACGAGCCGTTCCATTTGTCGGCACGTTTCACGCTTACTTGTTCTGTACGGACAAGTTCGAACCAGCGGCGCATTTCGGCATAGAATTCATATTTGCGTTCGTTTGAAACGATATTAAGGAATTCTTCCGGAGTCTCGTTGCCTGTAACTTCAGGAATACTTCTTTCCGCATATCCTGCACGGTCTTGAAGGCTCTTTACGGCATCTTTAGCCTGAGTGTTTACACTTTTCGTTGCACGTGTGGAAGCCTCTGCATATATCAACTTGGCGTCAGCCAGACGATAGATACTGGTCACACCGTTGGCTTGTGCACTTGCAGCAGGTTTGCCTTGGTTATAATTATAATATTTACTGATGCAAGGCAGACCGTCAGGGCTATCCTGCCATGAAGTAAGTTGATTGTTTTTTGCAGTAGAATACCATTCTGTCATAAAGTTCCAATCCTTACGCTTGTCGTCAGGATATTCCTCAAATGCTTCCTTGCGTGCATAGTAGTCTGCCCATCCGCCTGGAGCCTTTCCCTCGTCTATATTGTAGAAATCAGCAGGATAGTAAGATTTTCCGTAGTTGCTTGCCATAACTTTGTTTGCCTGGCTGTGATGCAGACAGAACATGAACTCGCTGTTGTTTTTGTTTGCTTCTTTCCACAAGTCCTCGTAGTTGGCTTCCTGTTGATGATATTGGTTATTGTCCAACACGTCTTTGGCAGCCGAGGCAGCCTTTGCGTAATATTCTTCTTTCTTCAGCGGCCATCCTGCCATGGTGATATATACATCTGCAAGGCATGTTTCTGCCGCCCATTTGGTAGGAGTGGAGCTGTTTCCTGAACGCGGAGTTTCAGGCAACCATTTTACCGCATATTCTAGACTTGGGACAATCATCTTAGTGTAAACCTCTTCTGGTGTGTTGAGAGGACAATTAATGGCGGTCTCGTTTCCGTTTTCAGGAACAATAGGAACATTTCCGTACATGCGTACTAAGTAGAAGTAACTCAACCCACGCAGGAAATAGGCTTCAGCCAATGCTCCGTTGAACTTGGCAACCTCTTCTTCTGTCGCATCGGCAGGTGCTTTCGCAAAGTGGATAAGTTTGTTGGCGTTGGCTATCGTGAAGTAAAACAACTCCCATGAAGTATCGAAGTCTGCAGTATTGGCTCCGATGTTTGGACCCAACTGGTCATAATAAGCCAGTTCGTTACCCGGCTTGGCCGCACGGTAAGTAATTTCGTCGGCGCAAACCTGGATACGCTGGATACGGCTGTTGAAACCATAATTGTCGTGCCACAAGTTGTTGTATAAAGCGGTAACAGCGCTTTCCAATGATTTTTGGTTTATTGTGGAGATATATTCTTCCTCCGAGATAAAAGATTGCGGTTCTTGATTCAAATCCACGCAAGAAGCAGCGATGAGCATGCTTCCGGCAAGAGTTGCAAGATATGTCAGTTTTTTCATATTATATTCGTATTTTTTAGATTAAACAAGTTTAGAATGCAAAGTTCAGACCGATAAGGTAGTTACGGCTGTTAGGATAGTTACCCCAGTCAACACCCTGGATAAGAGGGTCGCCCAGTGTTGATTCCGGATCCAGACCGGAATAGCTTGTGATGTGGAACGGATTCTGTACTGAAGCATATACACGCAGGTTTGTGATGCCCCAGTTCTTGCATACGTTTTCAGGCACTGTATAACCCAGTGTGATGCTTTTCATCTTTATGAAACTTCCGTTCTCTACGAAACGTGTACTGTACATGTTTGTATTTTCAGTACCCTTGCCGTCCCAACGTGGAACGTTAGTGTCTGTATTGTCAGTAGTCCAACGGTTCTGCCAGTCTTTCATAGGAGCTATGGCTGCAACCTGTTGACTCTTCAATCCACCGCCCACATTACTGAAACCTATCTGGTGAGTGGCATTATATATGTCGAATCCATGGAAGCCTACCATGAAGAATGACAGGTCAAAGTTCTTATAAGTGAATGTGTTGTTCCATCCCCAGTTGAAAGTAGGCTGTCCGCAACCGATTATTCCCTGGTCATCAGCATTAAGTTTACCATCTTTGTTTATATCAGTGTATTTGGAATTTCCTGCAACGACTTTGTATACTTGTCCGTTGGTCTTTCCGTTTTCTTTTCCGTTGGCATTAACGAATGGAGCATCAACTTCTTCCTGTGTCCACAAGCCTTCGAATGTATATCCCCAGAAACTGCCTAATTTCTCTCCTTCCACCATTTGGAACAATTCGTTCTGATAGTTTCCTGCTTGTTGCTGGCGGTGATTGAATGTAGGGATTTTGTTATATATACCCTTGTTGTGAGACAGTGTAAGGTCTGAATGCCAGTTGAATCCTGTTCTGTCGTTGCTTACGAACGGGTCTGCACTGATTGTGAATTCCACACCTGTGTTCTTTATCTCGCCGGCATTGCGTAGTAATTGTTTATAACCCAAATGAGGTGGTTGGGCTACTTCCATCAGAATGTTCTTTGACAACTTGTTGTACCAGTCGGCTGTTATGCGCAGACGTCCGTTCAGAATACCGAAATCTACACCGATGTTGAACTGGTCATTACGCTCCCATTGCAGGAATGGAGCGTTAGGACGGTCAATAGCATATACAGTTGGTTTAGTTCCGTTAGGACCTACTGAAGTTGCTGTGGTCATCTTGGAATAAATACGATACGCTTCTACAGACTGGTTACCAACCGAGCCGTAACCAAGACGGAGTTTCAACTGGTCGATGAAGTTGTTGTCCTGAAGGAAGTTTTCCTGCTTGATGTCCCATGCCAATGCTGCTGACGGGAAGTACGCCCATTTGTCTTCAAGGCGTGAGGAGCCGTCGGCACGGATTGATGCTGTAACCATATATCTGTTCTTGAACACATAGTTCAGACGGAACATTCCTGACATCAATGTATTGATAACTCGGTCGCTCTCCAGTTCGTTAAGCGATGCATCCTTGCTCATTGCAAGGTTGTTGTAGCCGTGGGTAATGTTAACATAGTCAGGGAAGTAAGCGCGTCCCAGGTGATTATAGTTGTTGTCGTATGACTGTTCGAACACAGCCGTTGCGTTGATACGGTGATCTTTGTTGAACTCCTTTACATAGTTCAAAGTATTGGTATTAAGCCAGCCGAGGTTGAAATAGCTGCGTGCGTATGCTCGGCTGTTTGATTGGGCAAATTGCTGATAGCTGTCCTCATTCTCCAATGTGGTGCTCAGACGGTTGTCGAACAATACACCCATCTGCGAACGGAAAGTAAGTCCGTCTATGATGTTGAACTGCACATATCCTTGCAGGCGGTTGTTTATGGTCTGTGTGGATGAATCCAGTTCCCAGATATGTCCCATTGGGTTGTACATCTTATTATTGCTCCAGTCTACGTTGTTGTAGTCGCCGTTCTCGTCTTTAGGTGACATTGTGTTGTCGAAATACATTGCAGTCTGGAATACTCCTCGGTAAGGATTTGTACGCGGAGAGGAGCTTTTGCGGTAGTTACCGTAGAAGTTCAAGCCGGCGTCCAGCCATTTTCTGATTTTGGTATCCACTTTCAGACGCCAGTTGTATGTCTCGCTCATTGATTCTTTCAGTACACCTTGGTCGTTCTGATAACGGAAAGATGCCAGGAATGTAGTCTTTTCATTACCGCCGCTCACAGACAGGTCATAGTTCTGAGTCACTGCTGTACGGAAAATTTCACGGCTGTAATCATATCCTGCGCGACCTGCCTGCAGGTCAGCAAGTTTGTCTGCGTCGAAATAAAAGTAATCGCCTTTACCTTTGTCTTTTCCATATTCGTTAACCATGACTGCATAATCATAAGGATCCATTGTGTCTGGATACTTTGCTACAGTTTTGATGTTTGCAAATGCATTGAAACTGACTGTCAATTTGTCCTTGCCAGGATTTTTGGTTGTTACAAGTATAACACCATTTGCACCACGAGAACCATATACAGCTGTTGCAGAAGCATCTTTCAATACTTCGATTGAGGCGATGTCCGAAGGGTTAAGGTTTTGTAATGAACCGCCGATGAAACCGTCCACAACAACCAGCGGACCAGTTTCTGCTGTGATAGAGTTGATACCGCGCACGCGGATTGTATTATCCTGTGACGGGTCGCCTGAACCTGATAATACAGATACACCGGCCATACGTCCCTGCAAAGCGTCGGAAACGTTTCCTGTAGGAGTTGACTTCAAGGCATCAGAAGCCTTTACCGAAGCCACAGCTCCTGTAAGGTCACTTTTTCTCTGAACGCCATAACCTACCACAACCACTTCTTCAAGGGTTTCTGTGTCCTCTTCGAGAACTACATTGAAGATGGTTTTTCCGTTTACCTGAAGATTCTGTGTTTTGTATCCCACATATGATATTACCAACACGGCATTAGAGGATACATTCTGAACTGTAAAATTACCGTCGAAGTCTGTGATGGTACCGTTGTTAGTGCCTTGTACAAGTATGGAGGCACCGATAATGGACTCTCCGCTCTTGTCCGTAATTCTACCTGTCACTGTTAATTCCTGTGCGCTAAGAAAAGGCATACTCAGAAATATGAGCAGCATGAAGCACACGCTTCTTAGAATGTTTTTTTCTTTCATAATAAAATAATTAGGTTAAAAATATAGTAAAGAAAATATTGTTCTTTATTTATATCATGTGTTTGTATAGAATTAATAAATTAATTAACCACATTGTATATTGTTAATTATTTTATTAATTGGGTGGGGTAATTTTAAACGCTCTGTTTGAGTACATGTGACTGTATATTTAATATGTTTTAATTATGGTATTAGTAAATAATTTTATTTTGTTCAAAAGTAGTTTGAATGCTTGGAAATTCAAAACATAAGTATAGTATTTAACAGAAAAACGGCACATATTTAATCAATATTAACTGTATCATTGCTTGTTTATACGTTTATTGATTGAATATGCACAGTGAAATAACTTGTGTAAGTTTTCTTATTTCCAGATATGCTCTATTTCCAGTATAATCATCTTGTGATAATTTCCGTGTCCGTTACCATACCATTTTTCGTTAAGTGACTTGTCGATGAACTTTTCAGGTTTGATATCGTCCTCGTAAAGCTTTCTGCACTCTAATGTGAGGCGTGACTGGCTGAATGTGATATTGCCGTTTTCTGTCAAAACCGGGATGAGGCCTGTTTCTGCAATCTTGTCTGTGTCACGTCCTGATTTAGAGCCGCACACTTTATGTATAGCTTTGTTTTCCTCGCCGAGGAATGACAGTGTCAGAGTGTCGCATTCACGGATAAATTCGTAGGTGTAGCGTTCCGGACGGATAAATATGAATGCAACTGTCTTTCCCCATAGCACCCCTGTACCGCCCCATGAGGCTGTCATGGTATTGAATTTCTCTTTTGTTCCTGCCGTTACCAGCATCCATTCTTTGCCGATGGCTTCAATCATATTGTCTGCCAACTGTGATACGTTTATTTCTTTCATTCTTTATATATATTATATATGTGTGGACAAAAATAGCGAAAAGCGTAAAGCAAAGAAACATGTTCGGGCAAAAATATCCGTATCGTCGGTTTAAAAATATAATTTCGTCTTTACAAATTCTATAAATACAACTTATGTTTTTATAAATACAAGTTATATATATAAATATATAATCTGTATTTACATATATACAGCTTATATTTACAGAATATGAAAAGGCGTTTTTGCTTTATCGTCAGACTATTTTATATTATATAAGCTTATAGCTATGTTTGGTTTATTACGTCAAACTGTATAATTTTGTGGTGCAATAAATTAGATTATTATGGGACGTACTATAAAATTACTGTTACTGTATTTCGCCTATCAGTTTGCATTCTTCGGCGGACTTACAGGTTTGTATATGCTGAAGAGCGGAGTAATGGAAATGCCGGACATGACCGGCAGCGGATATATGACCATTGTGATGTGGGCACAGTTTCTTTCCACTTTAGCAATCGGTCTTCATGTATTGTTGGGCAAGTATGTATCTGTTGATGCATTCAGACTGCATATGCCGGACAAATGCTCTATCCTGCTTGCATCGGCTGTGTTTATCGTGGCTATGGGGTTATGGACCAACTATTTCAGCGAGCTTGCCGGACTGCCGGACAATATGAAGGATGTGTTCGAACAGATGATGAACAATCCTTTAGGGATAATATCCATTGTGGTGATGGCTCCGTTGGTGGAGGAGTTGCTGTTCCGCGGTGCGATACAGGGACATCTCATGCGTAAATGGAAAATGCCTTACCTTGGTATTGTGGTATCATCGTTGATATTCGGTGTGGTACATGGCAATCCGGCTCAGATTCCGTTTGCATTCGTGGTTGGAATGGCTCTCGGATGGGTATATTACCTCACCGGAAGTCTTATTCCCGGAATATTGATGCACTTTATCAATAACGGCAGTTCCGTACTGCTTTATGCCTTGTCCGGTGACCCGGATGCAACTATGATTTCATCGCTCGGCGAGAATGGAGCTCTGGTTTTGGCAGTGGCCGGAATAATTCTTACTGTGGTATGCATTTTCATTATCAGAAAGAAGATAGTGAAAGAACCGGTGCAGTGGAACGAAGAAAATAACTTGCAGGCATAAACGATATTCGTGGATTTTGGAGTATCTTTGCGCAACAATATAATTATATCAAACTATATAAAAGAAAGGATTTTACCGTGGCAAAAGACAGCGAAGTAGTAATGACCCCCATGATGAAACAGTTTTTCGACCTGAAGGCAAAGCATCCTGATGCTATTATGCTTTTCAGATGCGGAGACTTTTATGAAACATATTCGGAAGATGCGGTGGCAGCATCCGAGATTTTGGGCATTACCCTTACAAAGAGGGCCAACGGACAGAACAAGACTATCGAGATGGCGGGATTCCCTCATCATGCTCTTGATACATATCTGCCGAAGCTTATCAGGGCAGGACGACGTGTGGCTATCTGCGACCAGCTGGAAGACCCAAAGACTACAAAGAAACTGGTGAAACGCGGTATAACAGAGCTTGTTACACCGGGTGTGGCCATAGGCGACAATATTCTTTCTTATAAGGAGAATAACTTCCTGGCTGCCGTTCATTTCGGAAAGACAGCTTGCGGTGTGGCTTTTCTTGATATTTCCACAGGCGAGTTTATGACTGCAGAAGGAAAACTTGATTATATCGATAAACTTCTCAATAATTTTGCTCCTAAGGAGGTACTTTTCGAACGTGGAAAGAAACCTATGTTCGAAGCTAATTTCGGAACCAAATTCTTCACTTTCGAACTTGACGACTGGGTTTTCACAGAAACTTCGGCTGTGAAGAAACTGCTCAAGCATTTTGAAACGAAGAATCTGAAAGGTTTCGGAGTGGAACATCTTAAGAATGGTGTGATAGCTTCGGGAGCTATTCTTCAGTATCTCGAGATGACTCAGCATGAGCATGTAGGGCATATCACATCGCTGTCGCGCATCGAAGAAGAGAAGTATGTGCGTATAGACAAGTTTACTGCCCGCAGTCTGGAGCTTATGGGAAGTATGAACGACGGCGGAACGAGTCTGCTCGACGTGATAGACCATACCATCAGTCCGATGGGTGCACGTATGCTGAAACGCTGGATTATATTCCCTCTGAAGGATGTGCAGCCTATCAACAGAAGACTTGATGTGGTGGAATACTTCTTCCGCCATCCGGACTTCAAGGAGGAGGTAGAGGACTGTCTTCACAGGATAGGCGATTTGGAGCGTATCGTGTCGAAAGCAGCTGTAGGCAGAATCTCTCCACGAGAGGTAGTGCAGCTCAAAGTGGCTCTGCAGGCTATAGAACCTATCAAGATGGCTTGCCTTGAAGCTGATAACGAGAGTCTTCGAAGAATAGGTGAACAGCTCAACCTGTGTGTCTATATCCGTGATAAAATAGCAAAGGAAATAAACAATGACCCTCCGCTCTTGGTCAATAAGGGTGGTGTGATAGCCGACGGTGTGTCCGAAGAGCTGGACGAACTGAGACGTATATCATATTCCGGAAAAGATTATCTTCTTCAGATTCAGCAGAGAGAAAGCGAGCTTACAGGTATTCCAAGCCTGAAGATAGCATATAACAATGTGTTCGGCTATTATATAGAGGTGCGTAATGCGCATAAGGATAAGGTTCCTGCCGAATGGATAAGAAAACAGACTCTTGTGAACGCCGAAAGATATATCACTCAGGAACTGAAGGAATACGAAGAGAAAATCCTTGGGGCTGAGGATAAGATTCTTACGCTGGAGACATGTATTTATAACGAGTTGGTAATGTCGTTGGCTGAGTTTATTCCTGCAATTCAGATAAATGCCACTCAGATAGCAGTTCTTGACTGTCTGCTTTCGTTTGCATCAGCTGCGAAGGCTAACGGTTATATCCGTCCGGTTATATCTGAGGATGAGGTGCTGGATATACGCCAGGGAAGACATCCTGTTATAGAAAAACAGCTTCCTCTGGACGAGAAATACATTGCAAATGATGTTTATCTTGACACTGAGAAACAGCAGATTATAATCATTACGGGTCCTAATATGGCTGGTAAGTCGGCTTTGCTGAGACAGACTGCCCTTATCACTCTTATGGCTCAGATAGGTTGTTTTGTGCCGGCGGAAAGTGCGCATATAGGTATTGTAGATAAGATATTCACCCGTGTGGGTGCAAGCGACAATATATCTGTGGGAGAATCTACGTTTATGGTTGAAATGAACGAGGCTGCAGATATTCTGAACAATCTTTCACAGCGCAGTCTGGTGCTGTTTGATGAGCTTGGACGAGGTACATCTACATACGACGGTATATCAATAGCATGGGCTATAGTGGAACATATACATGAGAATCCGAAGGCAAAGGCGCGTACTCTGTTTGCAACCCACTATCATGAGTTGAACGAGATGGAGCGTACCTACAGCCGCATAAAGAACTATAATGTATCTGTCAAGGAAGTAGACAATAAGGTGATATTCCTTCGTAAATTAGAGCGAGGAGGCAGTGAACACTCATTCGGTATTCATGTGGCTAAGATGGCCGGTATGCCTAAATCTATAGTGAAACGTGCAGACGAGATTCTCGCCCTTCTGGAGAAAGAAAACCGCCAGAGTTCTATATCCGGAAAGGAAAAGGAGATAACCTTGGAATTAAAGAAAAAGAAAGGTGCTTCATCGTCGTCAACATCAGACGGTATTCAGCTGAATTTCTTCCAGCTTGACGACCCTGTATTAAGTCAAATAAGGGATGAAATTATCAATTTGGATATCAATAATCTCACCCCTGTTGAAGCTTTGAACAAATTAAATGAAATAAAGAAAATTCTTAATTGATGAAATTCTTTGCTCTCACGCTTGTCATTTCCGGATTTGCCGGAGTTGACTGGCGTGTGCAGTAGTCAAACTCATAGCTCTTTTCGCCGCTGTAAGAGTTCCAGATAAGTTTAAGCTTTACAGTTTCGCCGTTAGTATCAGGAAGCTGGTCGAGCTTGAATGCTACAAGTCCGTCGGCAAGATGTCCGTTCACATCACCATAAGCATTGTGACGGAATTCCACTTCGTACTTATTTTCAGGATTGTTTGTCGGAACCAAGTTTACGAAATGTTTTGTACCTGTGTTTCCCCATTCAGTACTGAAACGTAATGTTAGATATCCGTCCTCGGAAACTGTCATCCAGCTGTTCATGATTTCTACCGGGTCATTACCGTAAACTTCGTCATTCTTTTCTTCATCCTCAAATCTTTCTGCTATAGGCTTTGTCAGGATACTGTCTATCCAGTTGATATGTACAGCCTTGCTGAATCCGTCTGCTGGGTCCTCAGTTTCATCGAAATTCACCAATGCTCTTACTTCTTTTTCTCCGAATGGTGATTTTGTTACATTCACCGGGCGCAGTGTTGTTTCATCGTCAAGCTGCAGGAAGAAAGTATCGTTAGCATCAGTCTTTACTGTCACCAGTGCGTTAGGAAATAGAAGAGAATAGTCGTAGTCATCATCGTCGTTATTGCATGACTGTAGTGAAAATATGGCAACCGAAGCTACCAGTGCATGTCTTAGAATTGAACGTAGTCTCATAATAATTTAATTTTTAACATGTTAACTTTGAATGTTTGTTTATACGTTAAATGCATTATTATGGAATATCGTGCATCGTTATATGTTAAAAATACTCAATGTAGATACAATAAAAAAGCCCTCACTAAGAAGTGAAGGCTTAAGCGGTGCGTACGGGACTCGAACCCGTGACCCCATGCGTGACAGGCATGTATTCTAACCAACTGAACTAACGCACCAGTTATTTCTAACTGTTTTTTTGTTGGCGGTGCGTACGGGACTCGAACCCGTGACCCCATGCGTGACAGGCATGT
>Juniper_p1__coassemble_483_pt1 | contig 23008 bp, 19 predicted proteins | sample Juniper_p1__metabat2_low_PE_029 | metagenome-assembled genome bin Juniper_p1 | reverse complement strand
AAAACAAAGCGAAAAATGGTTTGTAAACTCTTTTTTATGGAAAATTAAAACGAGCTCTAAGTTTTTTTATGTATTTTTGCACCCCGTTGAAATATAAGAAATTAAGAAAAATCCAAATAATATATGTTCGATAATTTAAGTGAAAGACTTGAGAGGTCGTTTAAGATATTGAAAGGTGAGGGTAAAATCACCGAAATCAATGTTGCCGAGACTCTGAAAGATGTACGTCGCGCCTTGCTTGATGCCGACGTGAACTATAAGGTTGCAAAGAACTTTACAGATACAGTAAAGGAGAAAGCCTTGGGGCAGAATGTGCTTACAGCTGTTAAGCCAAGCCAGTTGATGGTTAAGATTGTTCATGACGAACTTACAAAACTGATGGGTGGCGAAACAGCAGAGTTGGAACTTAAGGGACGTCCGGCTGTGATACTTATGTCCGGTCTTCAGGGTTCCGGTAAGACTACTTTCTCTGGAAAGTTGGCACGTATGCTGAAAACCAAGAAGAACCGCAAGCCTTTGTTGGTAGCCTGCGACGTTTACCGTCCTGCGGCTATCGAACAGCTTAAGGTACTTGGACAGCAGATAGAAGTTCCTGTTTATTCTGAACCTGACAGCAAAGACCCTGTACAGATAGCTCTGAATGCCATCCATGAGGCAAAGGCCAAAGGTTATGACCTGGTGATTGTCGATACAGCCGGTCGTCTTGCTATCGACGAGCAGATGATGAACGAGATTGAAGCTATCAAGGAAGCTATCAATCCGGATGAAACACTGTTCGTAGTAGACTCGATGACAGGTCAGGATGCTGTAAACACTGCACGCGAGTTTAACGAACGCCTTGACTTCAACGGTGTAGTTCTTACCAAGTTGGATGGTGATACTCGTGGTGGTGCCGCACTTTCTATCCGTACAGTAGTAAACAAGCCTATCAAGTTCGTAGGTACAGGTGAAAAGCTTGACGCAATCGACTTGTTCCACCCTGCACGTATGGCAGACCGTATCCTCGGTATGGGTGATATCGTATCACTTGTTGAACGTGCACAGGAACAGTACGACGAAGAGGAAGCAAAACGTCTTCAGAAGAAAATCCAGAAGAACCAGTTCGACTTCAATGACTTCCTTACTCAGATAAACCAGATTAAGAAGATGGGTAACATAAAGGAACTTGCTTCAATGATTCCGGGTGTAGGTAAGGCTATCAAGGATATTGATATTGACGACAATGCGTTCAAGAGTATCGAAGCTATCATCTATTCCATGACCCCTGAAGAACGTACTCATCCTGAAATCCTCAACGGTTCGCGCCGTATGCGTATCGCAAAGGGTAGTGGTACAAACATTCAGGAAGTGAACCGCCTTTTGAAGCAGTTTGACCAGACTCGTAAGATGATGAAGATGGTGACTGGCAGCAAGATGGCCGGTGTGATGCAGAAGATGAAGAAGAGATAATACACATTCTTTTTTGATATACCAAATCGGGCTGAATACCGTTTAAATGGTGATTAAATACTGTTTAAACGGTGTTCAGCCCGAACCTTTTTAGTACAGAATGTACTTATCCCGCATTTCCCTGTATTTCTTCAAGTCCTCATTCCATACAGAACGAATCTCTTCTTCCGATTTACCTTTTAGCATGTCGAGCCTTACCTGATTTGTGCCCATCAGCAGGTCGAACCATTTGGGGCGCGTGAGGAAGGATTCAGACTTGTTTATCTTCTTGAACTCACGGTACATCTCGATGACATATTTCAATGAAAATCCGTTCAGTCCGCTGATGTCGGTTTCTCTAAGGTCGAGTCCGTGGCATACTACGTTCTTGTGCAAAGGATTTTTGTCGAAACCCTCCAATGCTTTCGGAGTGAAAGAAAATGGATACTTGTCTTTTGGCAATAACGGTGAGCCTATAACCTGGAATGGGAAATATGTTCCGCGTCCGACACTGACAGATGTAGCCTCGAACAGGCAGAGTGAGGCATACAGAGCGATTGACTGGTCATTAGGTAGGTTAGGCGACGGCTTCACAGGGAGCGAATACGGGTCACCATGTTTCCATCCTTTGATTTGTATTACTGAGTAGTTGCATTTCAGATTGTTGCCAAGCCATCCTTCACCGTTTATCATGCCTGCCAGCTCGCCCATTGTACATCCGTGAAGAACCGGTATGGGTAGCATTCCTACGAAACTCTTGTATTCCTTTTTCAGTACAGGACCGTCAACATAATCGCAAGGGTTCGGGCGGTCGAGCACTATAAGCTCTTTCCCGTTTTCGGCACATGCCTGCATTATATAATATAATGTACTGATGTATGTGTAGAATCTTGCTCCCACATCCTGAATGTCGAACACTACCATATCAATATTAGCAAGGTCGGTTGCAGAAGGCTTTTTGTTCTTTCCGTAAAGTGAGATTATCGGTGTTCCGGTTTTTACGTCCTTGCCGTCCTTCACGGTTTCACCTGCATCGGCTTTACCTCTGAAACCATGTTCGGGAGCAAACAGTGCGACAGGTCTTTTGCCCAACGAGTATAAAGTGTCAAGCAGGTGGGTGTTGCCTGTCAGCGATGTCTGGTTTGCTACTAAAGCTATCTTTTTGTTGCCTATGAGTGATGTCAGAGTCTCAATCTGGTCTGCTCCGTTCCTTATATTTGTGGCTTTACACATTCCGGAGAAAGAAATTAATAGTAAAATAACAAGATATTTCATGTCAGGACAATAATATTTATTAGTTTTGTAAACCGAATTAATAATACGCAAAGATAAATAAAACAATGAATCCTATAGAATTAATAGACAAATATTATCCGGAAGATAACGAACTTAAAAAAATCCTGTTGAAACACAGCCGTTCTGTAGCTGACAAGGCACTGGAAATGGCCCGGAAACATCCCGAACTGAATCTTGACCTACAGTTTATTGAAGAGGCTGCAATGCTTCACGATATTGGTATATTTCTTACGGATGCCGACGGTATATTCTGCTATGGAACTTATCCGTACATATGTCATGGCTATTTGGGTGCTGATTTGGTACGGAAGGAAGGATATCCGCGTCATGCTTTAGTGTGTGAGCGCCACACGGGTGCAGGCCTTTCATTGAAGGCAATTATTGAGCGCGATTTGCCTGTGCCGCATAGAGACATGCTTCCGGTAAGTCTTGAAGAGCAAATCATATGTTTTGCGGACAAGTTTTTTTCAAAAGCCAAACTGGATAATGAAAAATCGCTGGAAAAAGCTCGCAAGAGTATAGAAAAGCATGGTGAAGAAGGACTGGAGAGGTTTGACAAATGGTGTAAGATGTTTCTCTAATGCCTGTTTTGTCGTAAAAATACATTAAAAACTTATTGCCAATAGTGTTATTTAAGTGATAATGCTTACTTTTGTATCGCTTATCGCGAAAAAGATATATAATGACATCGTTTAAAAGAACTACATACATATTTATAACATTGTTTCTGTTAGGACTTGTTTCCACTTTCTACGCTGAAGCGCAGCGTGTAAGGGGAAGACGTTCGGGCAGAAATGTGTCATCCCAGGTAAAAACGGATTCCTTGGGCCTCGACTCGTTGAGGCTCGATTCTCTGGCTGCAGATTCTTTGTCGGCCGATTCGTTGCCATCCGATACAATGGGAAAGAAAGATGCACTCGACGCACCTGTGGTATATGAAGCGAGCGATTCAATTGTCTTTACAAAAGGAGGTTTTGCGCATCTTTACGGTTCAGGAAAGGTCAATTATCAGAAAATTGAACTTACATCAGCTGTCATTACAATGAATATGGACAGTAACACCGTGTATGCCAGAGGCGTTAAGGATACAGCAGGTTTAGAATCCGGTTTGCCGGTTTTCAAGGATGGCGAGACACCGTACGAATCGAAGATTATGCGATATAACTTCAAGACCAGGAAGGGTTTTATCAACAGTATCGTTACTCAGCAGGGTGAGGGATACGTTACCAGCCGCGATGCTAAGAAAGGTGGTGAGGATGAGATTTATATGCAGCACGGACGATATACTACGTGTGACAATCATGAGCATCCGCACTTTTATCTTCAGCTGTCTATGGCAAAGGTACGACCAAAGAAGAATGTAGTCTTCGGTCCGGCGCATCTTGTGGTGGAAGATGTTCCGCTGCCTATTGCCGTTCCTTTCGGATTTTTCCCGTTCAACAGCAGTTATTCGTCCGGTTTCATCATGCCGAGCTATGGTGATGAGTTGAACCGAGGATTCTATCTCCGCGATGGTGGATATTATTTTGCCATCAGCGACAAGATGGATCTGAAAGTGCTTGGTGAAATATTTACAAAGGGTTCGTGGGGACTTTCTGCAGCATCGAACTATAACAAGAGATATAAGTACAGCGGTTCGTTCAATGCCAGCTATATCGTGACAAAAACGGGAGAGAAGAACATGCCTGACTACTCTGTGTCGAAAGACTTCCGCATACAGTGGAGTCACCGTCAGGATGCCAAGGCCAGTCCTAATAGTTCGTTCTCGGCAAGTGTGAACTTTGCTACAAGTAGTTACGACCGCTCCAGTCTGAGCAGTCTGTATAATCCGCAACAGTATGCACAGAACACCAAGGCTTCGAGTGTGAGCTATTCGCGCAGTTTCCCTGAAATAGGACTTAACATTTCCGGTTCATTCAACATTACTCAGAACACTCGCGACTCGTCTATCAATATGACATTGCCGGATATTAATATATCCTTGAACCGTATATATCCGTTCAAGCGCAAGAAAGCTGCCGGCGACGAGCGCTGGTACGAAAAGATTTCTTTCCAGTACACCGGAGCCATGACCAACAGTGTCAATACAAAGGATAATCTTCTGTTCAAGACTCCGCTCACACAGTGGAAGAACGGTTTCCAGCATAAGATTCCTGTTTCGGCTACTTTCAACTTGTTCAAGTATATAAACATTGTGCCTTCGTTCAACTATACTGAAAGATGGTATCTGAATAAGATAAAGAGGAGCTACGACCCTACGCTCGACACTTCGGACCATATCCGCAGAGATACAATAAACGGATTCAACCGTGTGTACGACTATAACATGTCTGTACAGATGAATACCAAGCTATACGGTATGTACAAGCCTCTCTTTATGAAGAGTAAGGAGATACAGGTGCGCCATGTTTTCACGCCAACCGTAAGCTATACATATACGCCTAACTTCGGTACGAAACGTTTCGGATATTATGACACATATACATACACCGACGAACAGGGTGAGGTGCGTACAGTGGAATATTCTCTCTATGAAGGTATGACATATGGTGTGCCGGGAAAGACCATGTCGCAGAATATTTCATTTTCGGTTGACAATAATTTAGAAATGAAGATGAGGTCCGACCGTGATTCTACAGGTTACAGAAAAATCAGTCTTATCGACCAGTTGGGAGCATCTATGTCGTACGATGTTGCCAATAAGAAATGGAGTGACCTGAGTATGAACGTTCGTTTGAAATTCCCTAATAACTATACATTCAATATGAACGCATCGTTCGCTACATATGCCTATGAGTTTGACAAGAATGGAAACGTAGTAGTAGGCGACCGTACAGAATGGTCTTACGGACGTTTCGGACGATTCCAGGGATATAGCGGTTCGTTCTCATATACTCTGAATAACGATACGTTCAAGAAACTCTTCGGAAAGAAAGAAGAAAAAGATGACAAGAAGGACGGTGAGGAAAACAAGGATGAAGAGAATACCGAAGAGAATATGGAAGAACAGGAACAGAACAACTCGAATATCAGAAAGACAGAGGCTGCATCAATCAGCTCTGATGGATATATGGCGTTCAAGTTCCCATGGAGTGTAAGTTTGAGCTATAGCTATAGCATCCGTGAAGACAGAACAAAGGATATCAACATCAAGCGTATGCGCTATCCGTTCTCTCTGACGCATTCGTTGAATATTTCCGGTAACTTCAAGATTGGTAGCCGCTGGAATATGAACTATTCTACCGGATATGACTTTACTACCAAGGAACTGTCAATGACTACACTGAACATCACCCGCGACCTTCACTGTTTCAATATGAGTTGCGGACTTGTGTTCGGGCCATATACATCGTATAACTTTACAATCCGTGCAAACTCCAGTATGCTTACGGATGCCCTCAAGTGGGACAAGCGAAGCAATACCGGAAGTTCTGTTACGTGGTATTGATACTTCTACCAGTCGATGGCTGTTTTGCCGTTTTTCACAAGATAGTCATTGGCAAGGCTGAAGTGGTGATTTCCGAAGAAACCGTTGTATGCCGAGAGGGGTGACGGATGTACTGATGTGAGTACCAGGTGCTTGTTTCTGTCAATGAATGCCCCTTTTTTTTGTGCATACGAGCCCCACAGAATAAACACTAAGTTACTTTTCTCTTCAGCCAATTTCCTTATAACGGCATCTGTAAATTCTTCCCAACCTCTTCTTTGGTGCGACCCGGCCTGATGAGCGCGTACGGTAAGTGTGGCGTTAAGAAGAAGCACACCCTGTTCAGCCCATCTTGTCAGGTTTCCGCTTTGTGGAATTGGTTTTCCCAAGTCGCTGTTTATCTCCTTGAATATGTTTACGAGTGAAGGAGGAGGCTGTATACCGTCGTTTACCGAGAAACACAATCCATGTGCCTGACCCGGACCGTGATAGGGGTCCTGTCCTATGATTACTACCTTCACCTTGTCAAACGGACAAAGGTTGAATGCATTGAAAATCAGTTTTCCCGGAGGATAAACCGTCGTTTCGTGATATTCCTTTCTTACGAAGTCTGTAAGTCTTATAAAGTAGTCTTTCGAGAATTCCGGCATCAATGCTTCCTTCCATGATTCTTCTATCTGTACGTTCATTGCTGTTTTGATGTTGTGATTTTATATCGGCAAAGTTAGCATTTTATAAACAAAAAAACAACGGAGTTTCTTAAGCCTTCTTGAGGTTTGGAAACTCCGCTGTAATATTTATATGTATCTCGTTTAGTTGCTTAGATAAGAGTCATGCCATGTTTTTCGCATTCCTTTCTCATGCTCTCAGGCCATATACTTGCCTGAATCTCTCCAATGTGTGCTTTTTTGAGATAAAGCATACAGAGGCGTGACTGACCTATACCACCACCTATACTCAGTGGGAGAGTGCCGTTCAACAGTCTTTTGTGGAAGTACAGTTCCTTTCTGTCTTCCTTGCCTGAAAGTTCCAACTGGCGCAACAGTGCTTCCTTGTCCACACGGATACCCATTGACGAAAGTTCGATGGCACGTCCTAAAACCTCGTTCCATACCATGAGGTCACCGTTCAGTCCCGACAGACCGGTAGCCGGATCAATAGTAGAATAGTCATCATAGTCCGGAGCACGAAGGTCATGAGGCTTTCCATTGCTCAGATTGCATCCTATACCTATTATAAATACGGCACCGTATTTCTTTGTGATAAGGTCTTCCCTTTCTTTCGGAGTCTTGTCAGGATACATCTGCAAGAGTTCTTCGGAATGTATGAAGTGTATGTCGTGAGCCAAGAATGATTTTATCTGCGGATACATTTCGCATATCATATACTCAGTACGTCGCATAGCCGAATATATTCTGGTTACTATACTTTTCAGGAAATCCACATTTCTCTGTTCCGGTGTAATGGTTCTTTCCCAGTCCCATTGGTCAACGTAAAGCGAATGCAGGTTACCAAGTTCCTCATCAGCACGTATCGCGTTCATATCTGTATAAATACCATATCCCGGACCGATGTTATAGTCGGCAAGCGTCATTCTTTTCCATTTTGCAAGAGAGTGTACCACTTCAGCCTGTTGGTCCCCCAAATCCTTGATAGGGAACGACACGGCACGCTCCACTCCGTTCAGGTCATCATTTATACCCATACCCTTAAGAACGAACAATGGGGCTGTTACGCGGCGGAGTCTGAGTTCCGATGATAGGTTTTGCTGGAAGAACTCCTTTATCTTTTTAATGCCAAGCTCAGTCTGTTTCATGTCGAGCAGGGCTTTATAGTTGGTTGGTTTTATTAAGTAACTCATGATTTGTTTTGTATTAGTTTTGTTGGCAAAGATAGGTATATTTTGTAAATATGCAATTATAATTACGAAAAACTTATCAAAAAGTTTATGTTTTAAGTATATTGTTTGGATAATTGTCATTAGTGAATAGTTAAAATCCTGTTCAGTGAAAGCATTTTACATGGAAGTTTATTTCTAAATTCCAATAAACTTATTATTTTTGTACCGTTTTTGGAAAAAGAAGCAAAATGCGCTTATAGTTCAATGGATAGAATAATGGATTCCGGTTCCATCGATTGGGGTTCGACTCCCCATAGGCGTACAATTATTAGAGTGCGTATTACGTTGATTATACAAGATTATTTCAAGTATGGTGAGTGTAATTCGCACTTTTTTTATAGAATAGATTATGAAATATACTTTTGAAATTTGTGCCAATTCGGTGGAAAGTTGTCTGGCGGCTCAAGAGGGCGGGGCACATCGTGTGGAACTATGCGCTTCGATGCCGGAAGGAGGGACAACTCCTTCTATAGGAGAAGTGAAACTTGCACGACGATTGTTGGATATAAAGCTTCATGTGATAATACGTCCTCGTGGAGGGGATTTCGTTTATTCTCCTTTGGAACTGGATATAATGGAAGAAGATATACGTGCTGTGAAGGAAGCTGGTGCGGATGGAGTGGTGTTCGGATGTCTGACACCGGAAGCAGAACTTGATATGCCTGCTATGAAACGTTTGGTTGAGGCTGCTGAAGGGATGAGCATAACATTCCATCGTGCATTTGACTATGTGCGTCACCCGGCTGAAGTGATGGAGAGTCTTATCGGTATGGGAGTGTCCAGAATACTGACTTCCGGTCAGCAACCTACGGCTATACAGGGAACAGATTTGCTCGCCTCATTGGTTAAACAGGCTGCCGGCAGGATTATCATAATGCCTGGTTGTGGAGTCAATGAGAGTAATATACGAGATTTGGCGGAGAAGACAGGTGCGTCTGAATTTCATTTCTCGGCGCGCGAAAATAAAGAGAGCCGGATGCTTTATCGCAACCCGACTCTGTCTATGGGGGGAACGGTGACAGTAGATGAGTATCTCATTTCGGTAACTACCGCTACCCGTGTACGAAATACAATAAGTGCACTTACAGACCGTTAATGGTCTTGATGAGTTGTTCGCCGATACCTATGGTGTAACCATCTATCTGGAACACTACACGGTTGAATGTGTCACCTATAATGAATATTGGCAGATTTCCTCCATTTGACAGTTTCATGTTCTGTGAAATCTCGTTTCTTACTTCATTATCGGTGTCTATTCCGTAAACTATGTTAGAAGGAAGATTTGGAAAATCGGTTGGAGAGAATTTCCTGTAAGACTTTTCGTCCGGGAATAACAGTAACATTTTGCGTCCCCATTTTTCAAATTCTTCCTTTTTTATTTCTATGTCTCTCAGTGCATGGTTGGTAGGTTCCTGACCGGTGCCAAGTATGCCGACAACGAAATATCCTCTTCCTGTAGTTGAGAGTATGGATGTTTCTGTTTTTGTGACAGCATCTGTATATTTCAGTTCAGAGTTGAAATTTCCGATAACTCTTATTTCTTCAGCATTGTCACGCATTTTCAGTTCTATCTTTGTTTCTTTGTCTTTTTCTACAGTGAAGAATGAAACGTTACTCATTACACTTCCGTTAGCAAGGCGGCTGCCAGTTACCAGCATATAATATCCTTCTTCTATCTTTACACCATTCTTCAGCAATGAACTCCATGTCGCATTTTCCGGATAGTTCAGCAGTTTGAAACTTCCGTTTTCGTACTTAGATATGGTGAAATGTGTATAATACTTAGGATTGTCCAGTCGTGGAATAGGTTTATATGTGGCTCTCAGTGTGCCTTCAGGAGTTTTTGACGTTGTTGAGATTTCAAAGTCAGCCTGATAAGTATTACCATTGTCTATGTAATAGATATTTCCTGTCACAGCATCTTTCCATGCCTGTATGTTGAGGCTTCTTGCTGCAGCTACAAAGAATATTTCGCGTGACTGTGTATCTACAACCCTGCATTTCCATGTTCCGATAGGTGAGGTAGGAGAGGCGCCTTTGTTAAGGTCATTTCTTATGGTAATGCTGTCCGAACACCATTTTACAAGTGTTTGGGAATTTGATGCAAACTTGGTTTTCAGACTTTCCGGTATTTCTTTCTGAAGAAATGAGCGGTATGGGGTGAGAAGTTCATTGGCTACACGCGGACAAAGCACATATTCCGTACTCGCTTCTTCCGGAGTATTGTACAGATGGTCTTCAAGAATACTGCAAGGAGTATCTCTCAAATCTTTGTCTGTTATTGTTTTCAATAAGTCTATAGCTTTTCTGCACATTTGGTTTTGTGTAGAGTTGCTCAGAAATTTCATTATTTCTGCATAATTGCCCCTTGACTTGACTATAAATCCTTCTATTTCTTCATATTTCAGATTGTTTTCTTTAGCAAACTTATTGATAATATCTTTATCGGGGAAAGTCGCTACATATGCATTTCTGATAGAATCGTCCTGGTGCAGCCTGATATTGTTCTCATTTCGTTGTTCTTCTGATACAGAAGGGAGGTTTGCATTTTCCGCTGGAGGAACGATATCCATATTCTCACAATATGCATCGTATATACTATGTTTCAAGACTATATCGACAGTCTTTTCCTTTCCGAATGATACTTTTCTTATGCCGAATTTGTCGCCATATGAAGCATATACCAGCATGTCACCCAGTCCTGCTGAGAGTGAAACCTGTCCCTGTTCATTGCTTTTCTGTTTATAGACAGTAAAGAATTCAGCATAATTATACAGCTTGAACTCTACATTGGCTCCTTCAATAGTGTTTCCATTGCCATCTTTTACAGTTACAGTAACAGACGATTTGTCTGCATAATTACCGATTATGTTGATTTCTGTGTAATTTGCAGTCTGAATCATCTTTTCTTCCTTACCGTTATATGAGCCGAATACTTTTGTGTGCATCAGCATTCCCCTGCTTGCAGGTGAGTTGAACCATCCGAGATTAAGTACAGGTTCCGGTTCGCATGCTCCAAGAAAACACCATTTTCCGTCCACCCATGCTTCTACCCAGGCATGGTTGTCGTCTGTATGTGCCCATCTTGGTGTATATACCTGACGTGCCGGAATACCTATAGCTCGGAGTGCTGCAACTAATAGTGTAGATTCCTCTCCGCATCTTCCGTAGGCTGTTTTTATTGTTGCCAGTGGTGAACTTGTGCGGCTGTCCGATGGTGTATAAGTTGCTTTCTCATGACACCAGTGGTTTGTTTCCAGTACCGCATCTTGCATTGAGAGATGTTTCACTCTTGGCCATAATTCTTTTTGGAAATATTCCCTTGAATTGTCCAGATTTTCGTTGTTGACTCTTATAGGGAGTACAAAGTTTCTGAAGATATCTTCTGGGATATTTTTACCCCATGATGATGCTTCCCTTATTTTGAATGAAAGCCGTATATTGTTTAGAAAGAACTCTCCAGAATTGTCGGCTATATCACTTAGTGGCATATATGCATATAGAAACTGCAATGCCTCTTTCTCTTCGGATGTAATTTCCTTGCTGAATATATCGAATAAATTCCCATCTTTCAGAATTGTCTGTTTCTCAGCAAAGTCGTTTTCTACCTTTAGTCTGTAGTCCGAATCGTTTATGAAATGTTTTTCATTGTTGCAACCTGTCCAAAGCATACATACTGAGGCAAGGCTTATCGAAAAGAATAGATGTCTGAACATAACTGTGTCTTTATAAAAAAAATCCTGCAAAACATTAAGCCTTGCAGGATTTTATAGTGTATTAGAAATAATCTTTATAGAGGCTTATACTCAACGAATGCTTCCATTGCTTCGTAGCATGCCAAGCCTAATCCGTCATAAAGTGAGGCTGTTCCGCGGTTACGGTCTTCGCTTCTTTGCCAGAACAGACGTTCATCGTTGCCAAGGAACGGTGCGCTTTCCATCTGTGACTGGTGCTTGAGGATTGAGTTACGTTTAGCACGTAGTTCTTCCGGACTCAAAGGTACAGCCATTTCGATGTTCTCGATTTCCCATTCAGCCCATGCGCCACGGTACATCCATATTCTGCAGTCGTTAAGCCATTCAGCACCGGCATTCTTTTCTTCGTCGATAGCGGCGAATACAGCATCAGTACATACCCGGTGAGTTCCATGCGGGTCGGCCAAGTCGCCGGCCACATAAATCTGATGAGGTTTTACTTCTCTCAGAAGGTTAAGAACGATTTCGATATCAGGCAGACTGATAGGGTTCTTTTCTATCTTTCCTGTCTCGTAGAAAGGAAGGTCGAGGAAGTGACATCTTGACAAAGGGATGTTGTTGTATGTACATGCTGTACGTGCCTCACCTCTGCGGATAAGTCCCTTGATGGTAAGAATATCCCTTGAGTCCATATCGCCCTCTTTCTTTTCTGCAAAGAACTTCTTGATTTCGGCATACTTGTCGCTGATAGTCTGGTTCTTGCTGTCGTCGAACAACTGGTTGAAGCCATTGATGAAGTGCATGAATCTTACCACTTCTTCATCGCCTACGGCAATGTTACCCGAAGTCTGGTATGCTACGTGTACTTCATGTCCCTGCTGAACGAGTCTTCTCAGTGTACCGCCCATTGAGATAACATCATCATCCGGGTGCGGAGAGAATACGATAACCCTTTTCGGGAACGGTTTAGCTCTTTCAGGACGGTAAGTGTCGTCAGCGTTAGGTTTTCCGCCCGGCCAACCGGTGATGGTGTGCTGAAGGTCGTTGAACACCTTGATATTTACATTATATGCAGAGCCGTAAAGAGCAAGCAGTTCGCTCAGACCATTATCGTTGTAGTCCTTGTTTGTAAGCTTCAGGATTGGTTTACCCAATGTCTGGCACAACCATACGATAGCGCTTCTGATAAGCTTGTTGTTCCATTCGCAGTTTGTAACGAGCCACGGACGCTGTATTCTTGTCAGATATGCTGCAGCTGCAAGGTCTGTGCAAACCACTGCGTTTGTATGCATCTGAAGATATGATGCAGGCAGTGTGTCTGTAATTTTTTCCTCTACAGTCTTGCGTATGATTTCTGCCTTGTCTTCGCCCCATGCCAGGAGGAATACCTTTCTTGCGCCAAGAATGGTTTTGATACCCATAGTGATGGAGCAAGGAGGAAGATTGTCAACACCAAGATTGTGTGCAGCTTCCGAACGTGAAGTGCTGTCGAGCAATATCAGACGTGTAGATGAACTGGCTTGCGAACCAGGTTCGTTCATACCGATGATACCTTTTCTGCCTATTCCCAAGACAGCAATGTCAATACCTCCGAATGTCTGAATTCTTTGTTCATATAGCCTGCAATGGTCGATTATTGCATCTTGAGGGATGCTGCCTTCCATTGTAAATATGTTCTGTCTGTCAATGTCAACCTGTGAGATGAACTGTTTCATCAGATGGCTGAATGTGCTTCCGGCACCTTCATTTACAGGATAGAATTCATACAGATTAAACAAAATGACATTTCTGAAACTTACTCCTTCGTCCTTATGACGGCGTATAAGTTCTGTGAACAACGGACGGAGTGATGAACCTGTACCCAATGCTATGGTACAGAATTTACCCTCACGCTGTCTGTCCTGTATCTTGGCTATTATTTCGTCTGCAATGTTTTTTGTGCCTTCGTCCATTGATTCGTAGATGTTTGTTGTAATTTTCTCGAATCTTGTGATGACCGAACGTTCCACTGCATTTTCAGGTTTATAATAGCGTGTAGACACATTGTTCAGTGAAATTTGCGATGTAAGATTAGTTCGCATAGTTTCTCCTTTTTTTATAATTAGAGATTATTTCTTTCTATATCCTTAAAGTATTTGTAAGTACCTACTTTAAGTTCGTCAGTAGCAGCTTCGTCGCATACGATGATACCATGCTGGTGCATCTGAAGTGCACTGATAGTCCACATCTGTGTGATACCGCCTTCTACTGCATGCTGCAATGCACGTGCCTTGTTGTGTCCGTTACAGATAATCAATACTTCTTTTGCAGAAAGTACAGTGCCTACACCTACAGTAAGAGCTGTCTTAGGAACTTTGTTTACATCGTTGTCGAAGAAACGTGAGTTTGCGATGATAGTATCTGTAGTAAGAGTCTTTACGCGAGTGCGTGAAGTAAGTGAAGAACCCGGTTCGTTGAATGCGATATGTCCGTCAGGACCTATACCTCCGAGGAACAGGTCGATACCACCGAATTTTTCAATTTCCTTTTCGTAGTTAGCGCATTCAGCTTCAAGGTCAGCAGCATTTCCGTTTAATATATGTATGTTTTCCTTGCAGATATCAATATGATTGAAGAAGTTATTGAACATGAAAGAATGGTAGCTTTCAGGGTGTGATTCAGGAAGTCCGACGTATTCATCCATATTGAATGTAACAACATTCTTGAATGACACCTTACCCTGCTTGTTCAGTTCAATCAGAGCTTTGTACATACCAAGTGGAGATGATCCTGTAGGAAGACCCAATACGAAAGGTTTCTCTTTAGTAGGATTAGCTTCATTGATTCTTTTTGCAACGTAGTTAGCAGCCCAATTTGAGATTGACTGATAATCTGGTTCGATAATTACTCTCATGATTTTTTGGTTTTATTAGTTTATAAATTTAGTTAACCATGTCTTATAACAAAGATTTTTTGATAACTATGCAAAGATACCTATCATAAATTAGAAAGGCAAATAAAAAAAAAGAATTTTTATAGGTAGGATATTAAAAAAAACTATTATTTTTGTGGCATATACTATAAAAAATATAAATATGGGACAGAGGCTATTGGATGAAATTAAGAAAGGCACTAAAAATGCTACGATGAAGCGTCGTATAATTACACATTTTATCTATAATGGTGATGCTACGATTACTGACCTGTCGAAAGATATGGATTTAAGTATTCCCACCATTACCAAGTTGATAGACGAGATGTGTGAAGACGGATATGTAGACGATAACGGTAAATTGGAAACTAACGGGGGCAGACATCCTAATCTGTATGGCTTAAACCCTAATGCAGGTTACTTTCTCGGAGTTGAGGCAGCGAGGAAATATCTTACTTTCTGTGTCGTCAATTTCAAGGGAGAAATAGTAGACTATAAGACCGGAATTCCTTTTAAACGCGAAAATACTGTAGAATGTCTTGATAATATGTGTGATGAGATTTTGTCGTACATTAATTCATTGCCGTATGACAAGGAGAAATATCTCAATGTGTGTGTGGCATTACACGGACGTGTCAATCCGGTGACAGGATGCAGCTACGGTACATTCAATTTTGCACAGACTCCTATAAGCGAGATGATTACCGACAGAATAGGTATCAATACCTGTGTCGATAACGACAGCAGAACCACTGCTTACGGAGAGTATATGCTGCATTCGGTGAAATGCCCGCGAAATGTGATTTTCATCAATCTGAGCTGGGGGCTGGGAATGGGTATCATTATCGACGGTAAGCTTTACAACGGTATGTCAGGTTTCGCCGGTGAGTTCGGCCATAATTTCGGATATGACAATCAGCAGATTTGTCACTGCGGAAAGAAGGGATGTATCGAAACAGAAGTATCTTGTTCGGCATTATACCGTAAATTCATTGAACGTCTGAAGAACGGGGAAAGCTCTATCGTGCTGAAAGAGAAATCAATTGACGAAATAGAACTTGATGATATATTCAATGCTGTGGAAAGAGAAGATGTGCTTGCCATAGAACTTGTGGAAGAAATAGGCCAGAAGTTAGGCCGACACATGGGAGGACTGATAAACATCTTCAATCCGGAGCAGGTTATAATAGGAGGAGATTTGTCAAGAGTAGGCGATTATCTTCTGCATCCTGTGATATCTGCCATCAGAAAGCACACGCTGAATATGATGTACCGCGATTCTGATATCGTATTGTCAGAGTTGAAGGAAAAGTCTAATGCAGTAGGTGCAGCCCTATTGTCAAGAAGTAATCTTTTTGTTTTGTAATAATGTTATCTTGATAAACAGAAAAGACCGTCTGGAAGTGATTCCGGGCGGTCTTTTCTGTTATATTTCTCCTAAATCGAATTTCTCAGGGTACTTGCCCTTGAAATCCTTGAAGTATAGTTTAATCTCGCGCATATCTTTATCAATGTCGCCCGTAGGCATAACAGCCTTATTGGCGTAGATGCATTTCTTCTGATAGTCTATTCCGATAAGTACAATCGGTATTCCGGCTCCATTGGCAATGAAATAAAATCCCTTTTTCCAGTTAGGGTTGGCCGAACGTGTTCCTTCAGGGGTAATAGCCAAATGGAATTTAGGGCTTTTCCTGATAAGTTCCACAGTGCTTTCTACCAGCGAAGTGCGTTTGCCTCTGTTTACCGGTATTCCTCCCATCCATCTGAACAGGTATCCCAGCGGGAAGAAGAACCATTCTTTCTTCATGAAGAAGCCGGATTCTCGCCCTATGGCACCTATGAATAGTTTACCGATGATAAGGTCCCAATTCGTGGTGTGGGGAGCCGCACAGATTATGCATTTGTCATAGTCCGGGACATTGACCTCAGCTTTCCATCCCAACAGCTTGAAATATATAAAGCTAAAAAGTGCTTTCTTCATTTCTTGTGCGTCGGGCTTATTTTTCGTTCAGTTTTTTGAAAACTTCTTCAATCTGTGTGTTAAAATCATCTTTCAGTTTCTTGTAGAAAGCCTTTACATTGCCCGGTTCAGTATGGCTTATGCGGCTTACGATGTCTGCACGAAGGTCAAGAACTTTTCCTACAAGGTCGCCTATCGCTTCTCTTCTTTCATTGTCGCAGTTCATGCTTTCGATGATACACATACCAACCATTACGTCAGAAATATAGTTTACATGTTTCTTTAAGTTTCTTCTTTTAGCCATAAATCGAAGTATTTAATTAGTGAATAAAATGAATTTGACGTAAAGATAGTGTTTTTGTTGAAATATCCATACCTTTTTGTCAAATAATATTCTTGCTGTGTAAATTTTTTATCTCTCATTTTCGTATTTCCGAAAAAAAAGCGAAATTTGCACGGGTTAAAAAACTCGCAGGCATGTGTTTATGTAATGTCGCGAGGGGCGCAAAAAGTCCTCAGAAAAAACGACGAAGCGTTTGGGAGAAAATGACGAAGCGTTTTATGTGAAACGACGAAGCGTTTTTTATAATGAAAATATACATACACCTTTATATAAATAAATATTAGAATTATGACAAAAAGTGCATTACAAATTGCAAGAGCTGCTTATCAGCCAAAATTACCTAAAGCCCTGACAGGTGCGGTTGCAGTGAAAGAAGGTGAAGCTACTCAGTCAGTAGCCGATCAGGAAGCTATCAAGAAGTTGTTCCCTAATACATACGGAATGCCTTTGATTCAGTTCGTTGAAGGACAGGCTCAGAACATTGCAGAAATGAATGTTGGTGTTATCTTGTCTGGTGGACAGGCTCCAGGTGGACACAACGTAATCTCAGGCCTTTTCGACGGTATCAAGAAACTTAATCCTAACAACAAGCTTTACGGATTTATCCTTGGTCCCGGCGGTTTGGTAGACCACAAATATAAAGAACTTACTGCTGATATCATCGACGAATACCGCAACACTGGTGGTTTCGATATCATCGGTTCAGGTCGTACAAAACTTGAAAAAGAAGAACAGTTCGAAAAAGGTTATGAAATCCTTAAAGAACTTGGTATCAAGGCTTTGGTTATCATCGGTGGTGACGACTCTAACACTAACGCTTGTGTATTGGCTGAATACTATGCTGCCAAGAACTATGGCGTACAGGTAATCGGTTGTCCTAAGACTATCGACGGTGACTTGAAGAACGAAATGATTGAAACTTCATTCGGTTTCGATACTGCTTGTAAGACTTACTCAGAAGTTATCGGTAATATCGAACGTGACTGTAACTCAGCCCGCAAGTACTGGCACTTCATCAAATTGATGGGACGTTCAGCTTCTCACATCGCTCTTGAATGTGCTCTTCAGACTCAGCCAAACATCTGTATCATCTCTGAAGAAGTTGAAGCTAAGAATATGTCACTTGACGATGTTGTAACTTATATCGCTCAGGCTGTAGCTGACCGTGCTGCTGCAGGTAACAACTTCGGTACAGTTCTTATCCCAGAAGGTCTTATCGAGTTCATCCCTGCCATGAAGGCTCTTATCGCTGAATTGAACGACTTCCTTGCTGCTAACGGCGAAGAATTCAACAGCATCGAACCTAACAAGCAGCGTGAATACATCATCAGCAAACTTTCTGCTGAAAACTCAGCTATCTATGCTTCTCTTCCAGAAGGTGTAGCTCGTCAGTTGTCACTCGACCGCGACCCACACGGAAACGTACAGGTATCACTTATCGAAACAGAAAAACTTCTTTCTGAAATGGTTGCAAAGAAACTTGCTGCATGGAAGGCTGAAGGCAAGTTCGTAGGCAAGTTCTCTGCACAGCATCACTTCTTCGGTTACGAAGGACGTTGCGCTGCTCCATCTAACTTCGATGCAGACTACTGCTATTCACTCGGTTACACTGCTTCATTGCTTATCGCAAGCGGTAAGACAGGTTATATGTCATCAGTACGCAACACTACTGCTCCTGCTGCTGAATGGATTGCAGGTGGTGTGCCTATCACAATGATGATGAACATGGAACGTCGTCACGGCGAAATGAAACCTGTTATACAGAAGGCTCTTGTTAAACTTGACGGTGCTCCTTTCAAAGCATTCGCTGCACAGCGTGAAGCTTGGGCTAAGGAAACTGCATACGTTTATCCGGGTCCTATCCAGTACTTCGGTCCTACAGAAGTTTGCGACCAGCCAACCAAGACTCTTCAGTTGGAACAGGCTAAATAATATCGGTTAATGGCTGATATGATATAATTGCCAGGAATCACCACAGACAAGCAACAGAGTATGTATGCTCCTGTGGTGATTCTTTTACTATTGTGTATGTACTTGTAATCTATATTTTAAAACCAATGATCAAAGAACCGAAAGTTTCTGTGGAGAAGAAGGCTGCAAGAAAGCCGGTTGTCAGACGTAAACCGACTCAGACAGCAAAGTCCGGTGGACGAAAAACCGTAAAGGCTAAATCTTCCACTCCAAAGAAACAGACACAGCCCCGTAAACTCTCGGATGCTGCACATTATGCTCTGATGGCACTCGGCGCTTTGATATTTGTGGTTGGGTTTTATTATTTCTTTATCCGCCCGTATTCTTACAGGTGGAAACCATGCTACGGCATGAAAGCGTACGGTGTATGTCTGCCCTACGGATATGCTGTACACGGAATAGACGTTTCTCACCATCAGGACGAAATAGACTGGAGAGCTCTGAAGACAGTTCAGTATGCACAGTTTCCCATACGTTTCGTCTTTATCAAGGCTACCGAAGGAGGGGATTTCAAAGACAAGGCTTTCGACTATAATTTTGCCGAGGCCGACAGTACACACTTCATTCGTGGAGCATACCATTTCTACAATCCCAATACTGACCCGGTGAAACAGGCCGATTTCTTTATCGACAACGTTAAGCTGAAGGCCGGCGACCTGCCGCCAGTGCTTGATATAGAAAAGAAACCTAAGGATGTGGCAAAACTAAAAAGGGACCTGCTGGTATGGCTTAACAGAGTGGAAAGACACTACAAGGTGAAACCTATATTATATACTTCATATAAATTCAAGAACAAATATCTGTCCGATTCTGTTTTTAATACATACCCTTACTGGATTGCCCATTATTATGTCGATTCTGTGAGGTACGAAGGCGAATGGAAATTCTGGCAGCATACTGACGTAGGAACCATGCCTGGAATAAGCGAACAGGTAGACCTTAATGTATTTAACGGCTCTATGAGCGACTTACTGGAATTGACAATTAAGGATTAGTCCATGCAGGTTGCTAACGACTGACTAACAACTAATAACCAATAACTAACAACTAATTATCACATGAACATTCTGATGAACATTCTTTGGATAATCTGTGGAGGATTATTCGTATGTCTGGAATATGTAATATCCAGCTTTCTTCTGATGATAACCATCATAGGAATACCTTTCGGACTGCAGACACTTAAACTGGCTATGCTTGCACTTTTCCCTTTTGGCGTGAAAGTTCAGAGTACCCCTTCTGACGGAGGATGTCTGAGTGTATTCATGAATCTGCTATGGATTCTGTTAGGTGGAATATGGATTGCGCTTACCCATCTGCTTTTCGGGGCATTACTGTGCATCACCGTCATAGGAATACCATTCGGTATGCAGCATTTCAAGTTGGCCGGACTTGCCCTTACACCGTTTGGTAAAACTATATCCTGAAGATATTTATTTTTTAACCTATAACACTTTTTAAATTGATGACAAAATTCTCTCGTGCGTTCTGGACAGCCAACCTGTCGGAACTTTTTGAACGTATGGCCTATTATGCCATCTTTATTGTAATCACACTTTATCTTTCTAACACATTAGGCTTCAACGATATCGAAGCGAGTCTTATTTCCGGTCTGTTCTCCGGAGGACTTTATTTCCTTCCGATGTTTACCGGAGCTTTTGCCGACAAGATAGGCTACCGTAAGGCTATTCTGATAGCTTTTACCCTGCTTACTATCGGTTATCTTGGATTGGGTATGCTGCCTGTAATGCTCGAATCGGCAGGATTGGTAGAGTATGGCGAGAAAACTCATTTCACAGGACTTGAAACAAGCAGCCTGCGTCTGCTCATCGTTCCGGTAATGATTATATTGGTTATCGGAGGTTCGTTTATCAAGTCTATCATTTCCGCATCCGTGGCAAGAGAAACCACCTCTGAAACACGAGCACGCGGATATTCCATCTTCTATATGATGGTTAATATAGGAGCCTTTACCGGTAAATGTTTTGTCGACCCATTGCGTTCGGTAGTAGGAGATGAGGCTTATATCTACATCAATTTCTTCTCGGCTACATTGTGCTTCTTGGCCCTTCTTACCATATTTTTCTTTTTCCATTCAGCCAATACTTCCGGCGAGGGAAAGAGCATGGCTGAAGTGTTCCGCGGGCTTGGCAAGGTGTTCACCAACGGCCGTCTGCTTCTGCTGATACTTATCGTGACAGGTTTCTGGATGATTCAGCATCAGATGTATGCCACAATGCCTAAATACGTCATCCGTATGGCCGGTGAAACAGCAAAACCAGGATGGATAGCCAATGTAAATCCTTTCGTGGTGGTAATCTTCGTAAATATAATCACCCAGCTTATGGCAAAGCGCAAAGCACTGACATCTATGGCGGTAGGTATGTTCCTTATCCCTCTTTCAGCATTGATTATGGCTACTGGAAATATGTTTGAAGGCGATATCTTCGGTATGCACCCTATCACAGTGATGATGATTGCCGGTATTGCAGTTCAGGCACTTGCCGAGTGTTTTATCTCTCCGCGATATATGGAATTTTTCTCACTCCAGGCTCCGAAAGGCGAGGAGGGACTCTATTTAGGCTTCAGCCATCTGCACTCATTCCTTGCCTCAGTAATAGGTTTCGGTTTGTCAGGTATTCTTCTTACTGCATATTGTCCTGACCCTGCACTGTATGATTCCGTAGAAGCATGGAAAACCGACGCAGCAAATGCGCATTACATCTGGTACTGGTTTACGGGTATTGGTGCCATTTCGGCTATTGCGCTTATAATATATGCTAAGGCGACAAAGAGCGGAAAATGATGTACTGTTCAGTGAACGGCTGCTGAACGGGCAGTGAACATCTTTTGAAAAGGAGAAGACGCATAATGAATGGTTTCTTAGGCCATTCGTTATGCGTCTTCTTATTATGTGTAAAGGTTTGCAATATTCTTGCAAGGGTTTTGCAAAGCTTTCTCTAATGGTTTTCAAACGGTCTTTAAATGATATTTAATCAGTGTTAATGTTATATCTATTCTATTCTTTTATGAATACAGAAAGTACAAACATGAATATACTTGGAATAGTAAGCACGAAAGTAAAAAAGCTGGCTATAGCAATTCCAAATGAGTGTTTTATTCTTTTCTGCATAAGGTCGACTTTGCTTGATCTGTACTTGTCACTTCTTGATAAAACTTCATCAAAGTTCCTGTAAGCAAATATACCTATTGGAAAAGTTATTATTATTGCTATAATACATGTAGCAATAATAATAACTTTTCCTAAAAGATTTTCTACACTAATATTTAGTGTTTCATCGTGCATATCCGCTCTCTGTTGTGGATTTATGCTAACCTATGAGCTATTATCAACTATCTTAGCCGTATAAGATGTGTTTATTGAAAAAGAAATAATTGTGTCTCTTTTCTAACTTTCTATATAATATTACATCTCGCCTGAAAACTCTATACGATTCTTAAATATATTAATCACATTAATAAATGTATATTCATTACCATCATTAACTATAACATTTATATATCCTTCAGTTGCTCCATTTGTACTTGTTATTGATATTTTGCCTCCATTTATGCCATTGGGAATAACTTTTGTAATGAAATTACCGTCAGATGAAGCTGTAACAACAGCTTTTTCGCTGGCATTGTACAATATATAATCTACATATATGGTTTCCCCCTTTGAAATCCCTACTTCTTCATTTTCAGAACTAAAACTTATTCCTATTTTTGATTTTAGTGGAATTTCGAATTTAGTTCCATCACTAAGTATAAATTCCACATCTGCCTCTTTAACTGTTACAGATTGAAAGAAATTCTTAGCATCTTCTCCTGTTGCTTTACCCAACTTTTCCCATGTTGAACCGTTATTGTATGATACATACCAATAATCATTCTCAATCTTAAATTCTGGTTTTATACCGTCCTGTCCATCACTACCTTGGGCTTTAATCTTCTTTCCGCTTTCATCAGTCATCCATTCACCATCAAGAGTCCAATAGTAAATTTCATCTGAATCTTGCCTGCTGAAAACGGTTGATATCCGTTCACCCAAAACGGGGATATCCGTTCACTATT
>Juniper_p1__coassemble_479_pt1 | contig 23326 bp, 20 predicted proteins | sample Juniper_p1__metabat2_low_PE_029 | metagenome-assembled genome bin Juniper_p1 | reverse complement strand
TAGATGAGAAGTCCCCGAGGTAGAGATACTTCGGGGATTTTCGTGTTTATACACCGCGGAAATTTCTTTGCATATAATTTATAATGAGGAGTGTGAATGATGTGAAAGTGAAAAAATAGGTGTAAATTAGTGATTTGATAATATATTAATAATAGAATAATATCTTGGTATGGATATAAAGATAAGAAAGGCTGACTATGCTGATCTGGACCGAATAATGGAGATATTTGAAGTAGCCAAGAAATTTATGGTTTCTACGGGAAATCCTAATCAGTGGATTAATGGTTATCCTCAGCGTGAACTGATAGCAGGTGAGATAGCAGAGGGGCGTTGTTATGTCTGCCTAAAGTGTGGAGGAAATGAAAAGATTGTTGCTACTTTTTGTTTTATAGAAGGACCTGATCCTACATATTCTTATATTGAGGATGGTGAATGGCCGGATGATGAGCCTTATTATGTTATACATCGTCTTGCGTCAGATGAAAGTGTGCATGGCATTACTAAACAGTGTATAGAATGGTGTGCGAAGATTTCTCCATGTCTAAGGGTAGATACACATTCAGATAATAAGGTTACGCAACATCTGCTTGTGAAAAACGGTTTTACCAGATGTGGTATTATTTATGTGGCTAACGGTACACCAAGAATTGCCTTTTACAAAAAAATAGATTGCAATGAAAAAAAATAAATTTCATATAGAGGTGCCTGGGGGAGCCGATAAAGTATTGCTGCATACTTGCTGTGCTCCATGTTCGTCGGCAATTATAGAGTGTTTGCTGCAGCATGGGATACGTCCGACAATTTATTATTGTAATCCGAATATTTATCCGTTGGAGGAATATAATATAAGAAAGGATGAATGTACAAGGTATGCCCAATCACTCGGTCTCGATATTGTTGATGCGGATTATGACCATCCTACTTGGTTGGAATGTGTAAGGGGAATGGAAAATGAACCGGAGAGGGGAGGACGCTGTCTTCGCTGTTTCAAGATGCGATTGCGCGATACTGCGCGTTATGCTCATGAACATGGATTTACAGTTATTACCACCACACTTGCTTCATCGCGCTGGAAAAGCCTTGACCAGATAAATGAGGCTGGAAATTATGCCGTAGAACCGTACGATGATGTAGTATGGTGGGAGCAGAACTGGAGAAAGGGGGGGCTGAGTGAACGCCGTATCGCTATAATCAAGGAATACGGATTTTATAACCAGCAGTATTGCGGATGTGAGTTCAGTATGCGGAGATTATCTGGAAAGTGAATCACTTTTCCTTTTTCTCAATAGGTTTGGAATTTTCCTTGTAGGCTGAGAAGCCTTTTACTATTACTCTTTCTTTTTTCGAATCTTCGTCTTCTTCCGAAATAGCCGAGCCAAGTTTATCTATATTTTCCTTTATGGCATTTCGTGTATCGAAGAAAGAATCAAGTATAAGCTTCAGATGTTCTTCCGGTTCGAGAGCGTTCTCAGTGAAAAAGGTATGACAGTGAGAATGGATTCCTATTTCCTTGTCACCTTCATTTTCGGCCATAAAGACTGTAGTTATAAAAGAACTTATGTTTACAGCATTGATAATCTCTTTAAGATATGGAAGAACAGGGTTGTCAGTGTTTATTGTTCCCCACCACGGATACCATATCATTACGAATGGTACGTCTTCCTGGAGGGACAGATAGAAATCGTCGCCCTGGTACATGAATCCTATATTACCGTCTTCATTTTTTTCAGGATTACATCCCATTTTCTTGAGTGTTGATATAACAAGTTCTTCTGTAGAAGGTTTGGCTTGAAGAACTTTGGGCTTTTCATTCTTTATGCTGCTGATGATTTTCTTTTCCCTTTTCCAGGAAATGTAGACTATAATAGCCGGCCATAATGCAAGTGCAAGTACGGCAATCATAATAGTAATATCAGAAATGTTGTTCATAATTTAAGATTTTAAATTGTTTGCTATGGTATAAAGATAATAAAAAAGATTTAATAAGTGAAGTGTATGTGAAAAATAACTTTAGATATAAACGTTATTTTATCTTTATAATGGAAATAAACGGAGATTTTTAGTTAAGTTTGCATCCAGAATATACATGTATTATTGATGAAAGAATTTGTAATATCCGAAGCACAGACTGAGAAGGCTGTATTGGTGGGTTTGATTACCCAGAATCAGAATGAAAGAAAGACTAACGAGTATCTTGATGAATTGGCGTTTTTGGCAGAAACAGCCGGAGCAGAGGTTGTGAAGCGTTTCACGCAGAAGCTTGATACCCCTAACTCTGTTACATACGTCGGTAAAGGAAAGTTGCAGGAAATAAATGATTATCTGCAACAGATGAATGAAGACGAAGAAACGGAGATTGGTATGGTGATATTCGATGACGAACTTTCTGCCAAACAGCTCAGAAACATAGAGAACGAACTGAAGGTGAAGATTCTTGACCGTACTTCGCTTATTCTTGATATTTTTGCCATGAGAGCGCAGACTGCCAATGCAAAGACTCAGGTGGAACTTGCCCAATATAAATATATGTTGCCACGATTGCAGAGATTGTGGACACATCTTGAACGTCAGGGTGGTGGTTCCGGTGCCGGAGGTGGTAAAGGTTCTGTAGGACTTCGTGGTCCGGGTGAAACTCAGTTGGAAATGGACCGTCGTATTATCCTAAATCGTATGGCATTACTAAAACAAAGACTTGCAGAAATAGACACTCAGAAATCTACACAGAGAAAAAACCGCGGACGTATGATACGTGTGGCCTTGGTGGGATATACTAATGTAGGAAAATCTACTATTATGAACCTTCTGGCCAAGAGTGAGGTATTTGCTGAAAACAAACTGTTTGCAACTCTCGATACAACAGTAAGAAAGGTAATAATAGAAAATCTGCCGTTCCTGCTTTCTGATACAGTAGGTTTCATACGCAAATTGCCTACAGATTTGGTTGAGTCGTTTAAGTCTACTCTGGATGAGGTGCGTGAGGCTGACCTCCTGGTTCATGTGGTAGATATATCGCATCCTGATTTTGAGGAACAGATTCAGGTGGTAGAGAAGACAATATCTGATATAGGTGCAAGCGGAAAACAAAGTATGATAGTATTCAACAAGATTGATGCTTACAGCTATGTAGAAAAAGCAGAGGACGATCTTACACCGAAAACGAAGGAAAACATCACCTTGGAAGAGTTGATGAACACGTGGATGGCCAAGATGGATGACAACTGTATATTCATTTCTGCAAAGAATAAATCCAATTTGGAGGACTTCAAGAATCTGCTGTACAGAAAAGTTCGCGAAATGCATGTGCAGAAATATCCTTATAATGACTTCCTCTATCAGACATATGATAGTGAAGAACAAGAAACTGTAACTGATAACTAAAAACTCAATAACTCTAAAACTCAGACTAATATGGCAAAACCAGAATTTAAGTATCAGCCAATGTTCGAACACGGACATGACAATACAGAGTATTATCTGCTTACTAAAGACTATGTGTCAGTAAGCGAGTTTGAAGGCAAACCTATCTTGAAGATTGAAAAAGAAGGTTTGACAGCTATGGCTAATGCGGCTTTCCGCGATGTATCTTTTATGCTTCGCCGTTCGCACAACGAACAGGTTGCAAAAATCCTTACTGATCCTGAAGCCAGCGACAACGATAAATATGTGGCTTTGACATTCCTTCGCAATGCCGAAGTAGCTGCAAAGGGTGTTCTTCCTTTCTGCCAGGATACTGGTACTGCTATCATCCATGGTGAAAAAGGGCAGCAGGTATGGACAGGATATTGCGACGAGGAAGCTCTTTCGCTTGGTGTTTACAAGACATATACAGAAGAAAACCTTCGCTACTCACAGAATGCTCCTCTTACAATGTACGAAGAAGTGAATACACGCTGCAACCTGCCTGCTCAGATTGACATCGAAGCTACTCAGGGTATGGAATATGAATTCCTTTGCGTGACTAAGGGTGGTGGTTCAGCAAACAAGACTTACCTCTATCAGGAAACTAAGGCTATCCTTAATCCTGCTACTCTTGTTCCTTTCCTTGTAGAGAAGATGAAGACTTTGGGTACAGCAGCTTGTCCTCCATATCATATCGCATTCGTAATCGGTGGTACTTCTGCTGAAAAGAATTTGCTGACAGTGAAACTTGCTTCTACACGTTTCTACGATAACCTGCCTACTACAGGTAATGAATACGGACGTGCTTTCCGCGATGTAGAACTTGAAAAACAGGTATTGGAAGAAGCACACCGCATCGGTCTTGGAGCACAGTTCGGAGGTAAATACTATGCACACGATGTACGTATCATCCGTCTGCCACGTCACGGAGCATCTTGCCCTGTAGGTCTTGGCGTTTCTTGCTCGGCTGACCGTAACATCCGTTGTAAGATTAACAAAGACGGTATATGGATTGAAAAACTTGATTCAAACCCAGGCGAACTTATTCCTGAAGAATTGCGTCAGGCAGGCGAAGGCAACGCAGTTAAGATTGACTTGAATCGTCCTATGCCGGAAATCCTTGCCGAACTTGACAAGTATCCTGTAGCTACACGTCTTTCTCTGAACGGTACTATCATCGTAGGTCGCGACATCGCACACGCAAAACTGAAAGAACGTCTTGACCGTGGTGAAGACCTTCCACAGTACATCAAGGATCATCCTATATATTACGCCGGTCCTGCCAAGACTCCAGCAGGTATGGCTTGTGGTTCTATGGGACCTACAACAGCCGGACGTATGGACCCATACGTTGACTTGTTTCAGAGCCACGGAGGCAGCATGATTATGCTTGCCAAAGGTAACCGTAGCCAGGCTGTGACAGACGCTTGTAAGAAGCACGGTGGTTTCTATCTTGGTTCTATAGGTGGTCCAGCCGCTATCCTTGCTCAGAACAACATCAAGAGCATCGAGTGTGTGGAATATCCTGAACTTGGTATGGAAGCTATCTGGAAGATTGAAGTTGAAGATTTCCCTGCATTTATCCTCGTTGATAACAAAGGAAACGATTTCTTCAAGCAGATTAAGCCTCGTTGCGCAGGAAACTGCAAATAATGGGATAACTGCCCGCAGAAAATAGATTTTCAATAAATAATATAACACGGGTTATGCCGGATATCTTCCCGGTGTAATCCGTGTTTTTTACATATAATTATGAATATCATTCGATTTATTAAGAACTGGACTTTGCCGATAGCTATGGCGATGGGTGTAATACTTTATTTTGTATATGTAAATATACCTTTCCTGGAACCAACGAAACCGTTTGTGGAGCATGCTGTGGCTATATTACAGCCTTTGCTGATTTTTCTGATGCTTTTTCTCACATTCTGTAAGGTTGATGTTGGTGAGCTCAAGCCTTGCAGATGGCATGCCGTGTTGCTTCTCATACAAAGCCTTTCGTTCATTCTCCTTGCCGGGATTTTGTATATATTCCCTGACCTGCACTCCAGAATATTGATTGAGGGAGCCATGTTGTGCCTTATCTGTCCTACGGCTACGGCTGCAGCAGTAGTGACCGGAAAACTGGGAGGCAGTGCTGCACATCTTACCTCATATACAATTCTGATAAACCTTGTGACTGCTTTTCTTGTTCCGTTGGTGGTTTCCGTCATACATCCGCAGGAAGGAGTAGGATTCCTTTCTTCATTTTTGATGATTCTTGGAAAGGTGTTTCCTCTGTTGCTGTGCCCGTTTATTCTGGCAGTCCTGCTGCGTTATCTTTCTCCTAAGCTTCATGCGTTTATAGGAAAGTATCACGGATTGTCGTTCTATCTATGGGCTGTGGCGCTGACTCTTGCCATAGCTGTAACTGTGAAGAGTATAGTTCATAGTGACGTGTCTATATGGTATCAGGTAGGTTTGGCTTTTATTTCTTGTATAGCCTGTTTCCTTCAATTCTATATGGGGAAGAGAGTAGGCCGCAAATATGACGATACGATTAGTGCCGGGCAGGCGTTGGGACAGAAAAATACTGTATTGGCCATTTGGATGGGATACACTTTCTTTACCCCTGTTACTGCCGTCGCTGCCGGTTTCTACAGCGTATGGCATAATGTATTCAATTCTTATCAGCTTTACCTTAAACGTAAGGAAGAGGAAAAATAAAAACAACGGCTGCACTGGAATTAAATCTGATGCAGCCGTTTACTATAATTGTGTGTTTATCAGCTAATACTCTAATACTTTTATGCCTTACTGTCCATAATACCCATTTGCGGTATTTCCTGTGGAACATAGTCTCCCTGGAAGAATCGGCTGGCACGCAGCAGGTGTCTCCATACACTAACCAATTCCTGTGTTTCCTGCAATATGTTCAGATATACCATTGATGCTTTAAGGCTTCTGTTGTCAGCTTCCTGCATGTGGTTCATCTGATGTTTGCGAAGAGCTGAGATCTTGTTTTTAAGATCATCACCTTTTTTCAGGATATCATCTGCTTCTGAATAATTGTTTGTTATAATGGCGTTGCGTGTACGATCCATCAACTCACACAATTCTTCTCTGATAGGCAAGAACTCTGCGACATCATCTTTAGGAACTGGGTTGAAGTTGTTGTCAACATGTTCCTTACATGGTTCACAGATACGTTTCAAGCAGTATAGCATTTCTTCGCAGCTGTTTGTTCCAAGGTGGAACCATGTATTCTTTTCTATTGCTATAGTGATAGGAATACGTCTTAAACCAAGTATTTCTTTACGACGACGTTTCTTCAGGAGCTTACGCTGTTCGTCAGTCTCGTTAAGCGATTTCTTCAGTTTCTTCAAATCCTCGTTTATGAAACCGTCTGTCATCTTAATATATGCATCCTTACTGAAATCGATGTAGTGGGTAAGAGTTTTCTGTACATGTTCGCGGAGCAATGCAAGTGTTTCGTTCTTGTCTTTGCTTGCCATCATACGCTTGAACAGGTCGTCCTGTTTTTCAGCTTTTTCTTTCTTGCTGTACATAATGTTACTGCGTACAAGGAGGAATACAGCCAAAGCGATGAACGCAATCATACCTACTATGTTGGTATAGAACATTATCACAGTTACAAGGGCACATGCTGTAAAGGCAACGAATGCAGTGATAAACCATCCGCCAATTACTGAAAGCATACCGGTGATACGGTAAACGGCACTTTCGCGTCCCCATGCGCGGTCGGACAAAGATGTACCCATAGCCACGATAAATGTAACGTATGTGGTAGAAAGAGGAAGTTTCATTGTTGTACCGATGATGATGAGCAATCCTGAAAGAACAAGATTTACGGCTGCACGGATAAGGTCGAATGCCGCACCGTTTTCAAGGATTATTTCATCCTTGTTGAATCGGCTGTTAATCCAGTTTCTTACGTTTGCCGGGATGACTCTTACAAGGAATTCGTTTATGCTTGTAGCACGGCGTACTATTGTTCTTGCCAAACCTGATGAACCGAACATTTCGTCACCTTCTTCCTGACGTGCAAGGTCTACAGATGTCTTGATTACGTTTTGTGCCTTTTTAGATGTTGCCAAAGCGTAAACCATTATGATACCCGAAGCGATAAGGAATATTATAGGAGTTTTGGCTGATGACATAAGTGATTCCATCATAAAACCATCTACACCTGCACCGTTTGAGTTTGCTACAAAATCTGTATATGCAGAATATCCGGCCAAAGGTACTCCGATAAAGTTTACAAGGTCATTACCGGCAAATGCAAGTGCTAATGAGAAAGTACCAAGGAGAACTATTATCTTCAGTACATTCACTTTGCACCAGTGAAGAATCTGCATGAAAATAGTGAAGAACACGAAACAGCATGTAACCAGCACGGCTGTGTTTGCATCTATCCAGCTCATTACTTCAGGTGTAATGAAAGGAGCAGATTTAAGTCCTTTTATAAGAATAAAATATGAAAGAGCTGTTACGGCTATACCACCGAAGATACCGATGGTCCATGAAAGATTCTTTTTATAGTTAAAGCTGAATATAAGACGTGATATATATTGTACTATTGTTCCGGCTATGAAGGCAATTGCTACTGAGAGGAAAATACCCAATATCACAGACAGCGCTTTTTCTGTATTGAGCAAATCGCCAAGTGTAAGCCCTGTTTCATCGGAAATAAGTTTTAGGATAGCAAGGATAAATGTACCTCCAAGAAGCTCGAATACCATAGATACTGTGGTTGACGTAGGAAGTCCCAGTGTGTTGAACACATCCAGCAGTACAACATCCGTTACCATAACGGCAAGCAGAATACACATTATTTCGTAGAAGGTGAAATTGTTAGGCTGGAATATACCATGGCGGGCTATATCCATCATACCATTACTTAACACAGCTCCTGCAAATACACCTATTGCAGCTACGATAATGATAGTCTTGAATTTTGCTACTTTTGCTCCTACTGCGGAGTTCATAAAGTTCACGGCATCGTTACTGACTCCAACCATCAGGTCGAATATGGCCAGCATGAAGAGGAATATTACAATCCCTAAATAAATAGTTTCCATAAAAAATAATTAAGCTTTAATTTTTCGGTTGCAAATATCGGTAATTTAATTCTAAATATATATTACAAACATGTTACAAATTGCCGTAAGCTGAAAAAACTTATACAATACTGACGCAGAAATACAATTGATATAATTATGTTTTATCTTCTAAAAAAATAATATTTCGTATTTTCATACTATGATTATAAGTCTATTTTAGTAAATTTGTAGCCGAATTATAAAATACCATAGCAATGTCAGAGTCAAAGAAAATTAAAACCGCTCTTATTTCGGTTTATCACAAAGACGGTTTGGATGCGATTATCGCCAAACTGCATGAGGAAGGAGTACAGTTCCTTAGTACAGGTGGAACTCGTCAGTTTATCGAATCATTGGGTTATCCATGTTTGGCTGTAGAAGACCTTACTACATATCCATCTATTCTTGGTGGACGAGTAAAAACTCTTCATCCGAAAATCTTCGGAGGTATCCTTTGCCGTAGAGAGCTTGAAAGCGACCGTCAGCAGGTTGAACAGTATGAAATACCGGAAATAGATTTGGTTATTGTAGACCTTTATCCGTTTGAGGCTACAGTTGCGTCTGGAGCAAGCGAACAGGATATCATAGAAAAAATCGATATAGGCGGTATTTCACTTATTCGTGCTGCTGCAAAGAATTTCAATGATGTAGTGATAGTAGCAAGCAAAGAGCAGTATCCTGTCCTTCAGAATATCTTGAACGAAAGAGGTGCTGTTACAACACGTGATGAAAGAAAGGCATTGGCTCGCGAAGCTTTCGGCGTTTCTTCTCATTATGATACTGCTATTCACGCTTACTTTGCAGAAAATACAAAATAATTTTTTTTATTCTATAAACGGTGGCAGGATTAGAATGTCTTTCAGGCAGTCTGATCCTGACACTTATATTAAAAAATAAGACCTAAAAGATGGGATTATTCTCTTTTACACAAGAAATAGCGATGGACCTTGGCACAGCCAATACCATCATTATAAGTAATAATAAAATAGTTGTTGATGAGCCTTCTGTAGTGGCCCTTGACAGGCGTACAGAAAAGATGATTGCAGTTGGTGAACGTGCAAAACTGATGTATGAGAAGGAGAATCCTAATATCCGTACAGTACGTCCGTTGCGCGACGGGGTGATAGCAGACTTTAATGCCTGCGAGCAGATGATGCGCGGCCTTATCAAGAAAGTAAATCCGGGTAAAAGACTTTTTACACCTTCGTTGAGAATGGTTATCGGTGTGCCTTCAGGTTCTACTGAAGTTGAACTTCGTGCCGTACGCGACAGTGCGGAACATGCCGGAGGACGTGACGTGTATTTGCTTTTCGAACCAATGGCGGCAGCTATAGGTATCGGTCTTGACGTTGAGGCTCCGGAAGGAAACATGATTGTCGATATAGGTGGTGGTTCTACTGAAATTGCCGTTATTTCTTTGGGAGGTATTGTGTCAAACAACTCAATCCGTATTGCAGGTGACGATCTTACAGCGGATATCCAGGAATATATGAGCCGTCAGCATAATGTGAAAGTCAGCGAGCGTATGGCTGAACGTATCAAAATTCATGTTGGTGCAGCATTGACAGATCTTGGCGATGAGGCTCCTGAAGACTATATCGTACGCGGACCTAACCGTATTACAGCTCTCCCGATGGAAGTTCCTGTTTGCTATCAGGAAATTGCACACTGTCTGGAAAAGAGTATTGCGAAGATTGAAACAGCCATCCTCAGTGCTTTGGAAAATACTCCGCCTGAATTGTATGCCGATATCGTGAATAACGGTATTTATCTGGCAGGTGGTGGTGCATTGTTAAGAGGATTGTCAAAACGTCTGACAGACAAAATCAACATTCAGTTCCATGTGGCAGAAGATCCGTTGCTTAGTGTAGCAAAGGGAACAGGCATTGCTTTGAAGAATGTTGACCGTTTCTCTTTCTTGATGCGATAAATCCGTATTATTTTTAGCTGATAAAGCTTATTGTATAGAAAAGCGTGCGTAATATATTTTTTGATTTTATAGTTAAATATTCTCATTGGGCTTTGTTTATATTGCTCCAGTTGCTGGCGGCAATTTTACTATTCAGGTTCAATAGCTTTCAGGGAAGTGTGTGGTTTACCTCTGCATCCGAAGTAACGGCTTCTGTTACTAAGGTAGCTTCGGAGGTGACACGCTACTTTGGACTTGAAAAGATGAATCGTGACCTTACGGAACGTAATGTTTATCTGATGCAGCAACTGGAATATTACAAGGCATTGGCAGGCCAAAAAGAAGAAAATAATGACAGCCTTATAGTTATTCAGGGTTTGCAGAAAACTATTCGTACAGATTCTTCTGTGGTTGTGATGAAGGAGCCTCCAACCTTGATGGACCGTTCGTTTGTGGTATGTCCGGCAAGGGTGGTAAACATCAGTGTAAGGCGACTTGACAATTATTTGGCTATTGACAAAGGTGAAGCGAATGGGGTACGCACCGGAATGGGAGTTATTAGCGGTACTGGAGTGGTAGGCATTGTATGTCGTACTTCAAAAAACTATTCGCTTGTGCTTCCTGTGATAAATTCAGGTAGCAGTATCAGTTGCAAGATAGCACGTACGGATTATTTCGGTTTTCTGAAATGGGAGGGAGGAGACCCTCTGACTGCCTTTATGACTGATGTGCCGCGACATGCAGAATATGAGATTGGAGATACTGTGGTAACGAGCGGACACAGTACGGTGTTTATCGAAGGAATACCGGTAGGTACAGTTGCAACTAAAGATGAAAGCGATGATGAAATGTCGTTTACTTTAGGTATTCGTCTGTTTACTGATTTCGGAAGGCTGAATGATGTGTATGTAATGGCTTTGCCTCCACGTGAGGAATTGACAGAACTCGAAAAGGATATAAAATACTGAATATGACAGCTACATGGGTAGATAAGATAAAATGGTTTGTCATCCTTGTATTGATACAGGGTGTGATAATAAGTCAGGTACAGATATCGCGTTATGCTGTACCTTTGCTTTATGTAGTGTTTATTCTGAAGCTTCCTTCAGATACAGGACGTAAGTCCTTACTTTTTTATTCATTCCTTATAGGTTTATGCGTTGATGTTTTTGGAAATACTCCAGGACTTAATGCCACTGCATCGTTATGGCTTGCCATGGCAAGACCGTTGTTGCTGAGATGGCAGACATCGCGTGATGCTGCAGAATCGTTTGTCCCAGGAATAAAATCCATGCGTGTTGCACCTTATTTCAGATATGTATTGCCTTCTGTATTGTTGCATTCTGCAGTGCTGAATGTTATTGATGCGTTTTCGATAGCCAAAGCATCTGATGTTGCCATTGCCACACTTGCAGATACAGCTGTTACTGTGGCTCTTATAATGATAATAGAATTAGTAGGGAGGAAGAAATAGTGAAACGGGATTATCAGCTCGAAAAAAGAAAATATACTATTGGAGGAGTAGTAATCCTTATTGTTCTGGTTTTTATCATACGTCTGTTCACTCTTCAGATAATGAGTGATGATTATAAGCGTAATGCTGACAGCAATGCTCTGCTGCAGAGAATAAAATATCCTCCCCGCGGACTGATTTATGACAGGCAGGGACGATTGCTTGTGTTCAATCAGCCGGCATACGATATTACTGTGGTTATGAAAGAGGTCGAAAAATTCGATACTCTTGAATTGGCCACATCTCTTGGTGTCACAAAAGATTTTCTTGTAAAACGATTTAAGGATATAAAAAACCGTCGTTTGAATCCGGGATATTCAAGATATACACATCAGGTTTTGCTGACTCAGCTCTCTTCGGAAGATTGTGCCGTATTTCGTGAAAAGCTTTTTAATTTTCCGGGATTCTATATTCAGGCCCGAACCGTAAGGCAGTATGGCTATGATTGCGGAGCTCATATTCTTGGCGATATAGCCGAAGTGTCAAAAGGAGAGATAGAAGATGACCCTTATTATAAGCGTGGCGATTTTATTGGCAAGTTGGGCGTAGAGCGTTCGTATGAAACCCAATTGAGAGGAGAAAAGGGGGTGGAGATTCTGCTACGTGATGCTCATGGCAGAATACAGGGAAACTATATGAACGGGGTCTTCGATAAGACCCCTGTTGCCGGAAAGAATCTTAAGCTAAGTCTTGATATCGAGTTGCAGGCTTTGGGAGAAAGACTCTTGGAGGGAAAGATTGGAAGTATTGTTGCCATTGAACCTTCTACCGGCGAAGTGCTCTGTCTTGTTTCATCTCCTTCTTATAATCCGCATCTGATGGTCGGCAGACACAGGGGAGAGAATCATCTGAAACTTTCGGAAGACCCATGGAAACCATTGTTGAACCGTGCCATTATGGGTACATATCCTCCGGGTTCAACTTTCAAGACTTCGCAGGCCTTGACATTCCTCCAGGAAGGTATTATCAACACAGAAACACAGTATCCGTGTTCACACGGCTTTAATTTCAGAGGGTTGCATGTAGGTTGTCATGCTCATGGTTCGCCGTTGCCTGTCATACCGGCCTTGGCTACTTCTTGTAATGCTTATTTCTGCTGGGGATTATATTATATGATTGGAGCACGCAGCAAGTACGGCTCCGTTCAGAATGCCATGAATACATGGCGCGACTATATGGTGTCTATGGGATTCGGATATACACTCGGTATTGACCTTCCGGGAGAAAAACGAGGTATGATACCTAATGCTGCATTTTACGACAAGGCTTACCGTGGTTCGTGGAACGGACTTACCATCATAAGTATTTCAATAGGGCAGGGTGAGGTTACTTTAACTCCGTTACAGATAGCAAATCTTGGAGCAACCATAGCCAACAGAGGTTATTACATCACTCCTCATGTGGTAAAAGAAGTGGAGGGTGATATTTTGGATAAGAAATACTCGGAGAAGCATTTCACGAAAGTAGACCACTCACATTACGAGGAAGTTGTTCAAGGAATGCGTGCTGCGGTTTTAGGAGGAACGTGTCGTGGTGCTAATCTGCCTGACATTGAAGTGTGTGGTAAGACCGGAACCGCTCAGAATAAGGGTAAAGACCATTCAGCCTTTATGGGATTTGCTCCAATGAACGACCCGAAGATAGCGATTGCGGTATATGTGGAAAATGGCGGATTCGGTGCAGTTTACGGAGTACCTATCGGCAAACTGATGATGGAAAAATATTTGAAAGGTGAACTTTCGCCACAGAGCCAGTTACAGGCTGACGAAATACAGAAACGAAGAATAAATTATGGCTTACAAGAAAGATAGTATATTTAAGAAAATCGACTGGTGGACAGTACTTTTGTATCTGCTGTTGGTTATTTGCGGATGGTTCAGCATATGCGGAGCCAGCTATGACTATGGCGAACCGAATTTTTTCGATTTCGGACTCCGTTCCGGAAAACAGCTGATATGGATAGCCTGTTCCCTCGGTCTTGCTTCTGTTATATTATCATTGGACCATCGTTTTTTCGATACCTATGCATTTCTTATATTCGGAATCCTGCTGTTGTTGCTGTTTGCTACGATTTTCAATCCGCATGAGATAAAAGGCTCCAAATCATGGATTGTATTAGGTCCTGTCAGCATACAGCCGGCTGAGTTTGCAAAATTCGGAACGGCGCTTGCGCTGGCCAAGTTTATGGGAGAATTTACCTATTCGATGGCAAACAGAAAACATCTGATAGCTACGTTAGCCATTATTCTTGTGCCGATGTTTCTTATCATAATGCAGAAAGAAACTGGTTCTGCTCTGGTATATATGTCATTCTTTCTGATGTTATATCGCGAGGGAATGCCCGGAGCAATACTTTTCACGGGAGTGTGTGCAGTGGTATATTTTATTGTCGGGATAAGATTCTCCATAGAACCGATGGCTGACGGCATTACTCCGTGGGGAGAATTTGCCGTTCTGTCGCTGATAATAATTCTTACTTCCGGACTTATATGGGTGTATTGTAAAACGGCACGAAAACTTGCAATGATGGTTCTTGGGGTAGGAGTATCAGGCATTATATTAGGTATGCTGTTTTCGTTTTATGTAATACCTTTTAATATGGTATATATGCTGCTCGTTATGATTGTGGTGCTGTTCTTTACGATGATAGTCTTTTTCCTTCGCGAAAGACTTTACAGTTTTCTGTATATATCCGTATTTGTGATAGGTTCTGCAGCTTTTCTTTTTTCTACAGACTATGTGTTCTCTAATGTGCTCGAACCTCACCAGAAAGTTAGAATTGAGGTCCTTCTTGGTATGAAGGATGACCCATCCGGCGCCGGATATAATGTAAATCAGAGTAAAATAGCCATAGGCTCAGGGGGATTGACAGGTAAAGGATTTCTGAACGGTACTCAGACAAAACTTAAATATGTACCGGAACAGGATACCGACTTCATTTTCTGTACGGTGGGAGAAGAGCAAGGTTTTTTAGGCTCGTCAATTGTACTTATACTATATCTATCATTGATATTGCGACTTATCATTCTTGCCGAAAGGCAGCCTACACGTTTTGCACGCATATATGGCTATTGTGTGATGAGTATTTTCTTTTTCCATCTGTTTATAAATGTAGGAATGGTGTTGGGACTTACTCCGGTAATTGGTATTCCGTTGCCGTTCTTCAGTTATGGAGGTTCGTCGCTTTGGGGCTTCACCATTCTGCTTTTTGTGTTTATAAGGATAGATGCAGCAAGATATGGTAATGCAAATGCCTGAAGTTATTCTCTTGTGATTTTCAGTCCGATATCTGTTATTGCCGGCAGTGTGAATCCTTTCATTATGTGAGATACCTTTATAACTGAATCACATCCTTCATTGTATATGAATGACGGTCCGTCTGTCTCATACTGATAGTATCCGCTTGCTGTACCGTTGCTGTTCCAGTTGCCACGGTCGTTAGCCAGGTACAGGTGTACGGTGTCAGGTTCTGTTTTCCCCGGAAGCGATACAGACAGCCATAAATCCCTGTAAGGATAGCTCACTGTATGCCTTATTCCTATATGAGTAAAATATGTACCATTCTCAATACTGTCCGGCAAAGTAAAAAATACAGTATCGGTTCTGTTCCATTTGTCGTCATTTATTGAGCGGTAATGATGATATACGGTTTTTGTCGTACATGAGATTACTGTCATGCACGCAATAATAATAATCATCAATAATATCCATTTAGCTTTGTTTTTTGATTTCATATAGCAGTTTTATAGCCTTTGTCACTAAATGAAACACACAGGCATGACTGTGTTGTTTATTCCTGCCTGTGTGTCTGTTGCTTTATAATTGTTTAATAGACTTTTACGTTATTGCGGAAGGTTGTTTTCATTTACTTTTCCTTCTACCGGCTTTTGCTGATTGTTTGGCCTTGGTCCCTGTTGTCCCTGATTACCGTTCTGCTGTCGCTTGTTCTGGTTACCTTTATATTTGTTGCGCTGGTTCTTAGGCCTATTATCGTTCTGTCTTTCCTGTTCAGCGTTAGGCTGTTCCTGCTGCGGTTTTTGCTGCTGAGGCTTTTGTTGCTGTCCTTTCTGCTGTCTGTTCTGATTATTCTGATTGTTCTGTTTTTCTGTTACAGACTGTTCCGTTTCTCCCTGATTCTGCTGGTTGTTTTTGTTTTTCTTCTTTTTGTTTTTCGAATTTTTGTTCTTGTCGAATCTTGTCAGGCTTTCCTGTTCCAGCAAATCTTTAGACTTACGTTCATCCCTTATGCTTTCTTCGCCGTCTAACTTTTCAGGCTTTTCGCCGTTTCTGTTCATTCCTATGACCTCGAAAGCGCGTCGTGCACTTATGGTACATTCGTTTGCAAGGAAACTCTTGTCTGTGCTATAAGTTATTTTTCCGGACAGGATATCAGCCTTGAAGTAATAATAAGTAGCATCTTTGGTTTCAAGTTCGATTTCCTTGCTTGGCAGACGTTTCTGGCATTCCACGTATGCATCAACCTCATAGTTAAGGCAGCATTTTAGTTTTGCACACTGGCCTGCCAGTTTTTGAGGATTCAATGAAATATCCTGATATCTTGCAGCGCTGGTAGATACAGATATGAAACTTGTCATCCATGTGGCGCAGCACAGTTCTCTTCCGCAAGGGCCTATACCACCGATTCGTCCGGCTTCCTGACGTGCACCAATCTGTTTCATTTCGATGCGTACCTTGAAAGCATCAGCCAGAACCTTGATAAGCTGTCTGAAGTCTACACGTTCATCAGCTATATAGTAGAATATAGCTTTGTTCCCGTCGCCCTGATATTCCACATCGCCAATCTTCATTTTCAGGCCAAGGTCTTCGGCTATCTTTCTTGAGCGTATCATAGTCTGATGCTCGCGCGATTTAGCCTCCTCATATTTTTCCATATCAACAGGTTTGGCCTTGCGGTAAACCCTCTTGATTTCGGCATCAGGGCGTATGTTAGCCTTTTTCATCTGTAGAGGCACTAATCTTCCTGTCAGAGTCACAGTACCGATGTCATGTCCCGGACTGGCTTCGACAGCCACTATATCGCCTTTCATAAGCGGCAGACGGTTACTGTTCTTGTAATATCCCTTTCTGGTATTCTTGAACTGCACTTCCACCATGTCCTGTTCGTCCGCATTGCCTGGAATGTCTGCCATCCAGTCGTATGTATTCAGCTTGTTGTCCTGCCTTCCGCAACCGCTGCATGCAAGACATCCGCTACCATTTTTCAGTTTAAATTCGTTGTCCATATTATATATGTTTAATAGCCGGTCATAAACAGTTGCTCCGGCATTTATTATCTGTTTTTTATTAAGACTATCATTCTCACAGCCAAATCGAAGAAAACCATTTTAGGGTTTACGTTCTGTTCTATATGCGTTATGGCTTCTTCTATCAGTTCCTCAATACCGTTTACGTTCCTTTCGTTGATGAACGGTGCGAACCTCACTGCAAAAGCAGCTTCTTCACGGTTCATGTAATTGAGGTCAGGTATTCTGAAGTTGGCCATGAAATTCTCGCGGTTCATTCTGGCTGCATATCTGAGGAAAATCTTGTGTCTTTCCCTTCCTCGTGCCGCCATCTGTTCGCTCCAGTCTTTCAGCGAGCGTATATCCCTTCGCCATGCCTGTCGCATCAGTGTAGTGAAACTGTCGAAACAGGCTTTCTCCTCATCGCTGAGGCTTATGTTCTGCATGGCCTGCAACACACTGCCTTCAGAGAGTCTTGCGATATCCTGTGCATCCGTTTCTGTCAGTCCGAATCTGTCTATAAGATACTGAGCCAGAATGTTCTGCTCTATAGGTACCAGATTGATTCTCTGCGTTCTTCCTGCTAAAGTTGGGAGTACATATTCCGGTTCCTCGCTTACCATTATAAACAGTGTTTTCTCAGGCGGCTCTTCCACCAATTTCAGCAACTTGTTTGCACATTCTGCGTTCATTTTTTCCGGCAGCCAGATTATAGCCACCTTATATCCACCCATTGCAGATTTGAGCGACAGTTTACGCTGAATCTCGTTGCTTTCCGAAGTATATATCAGCGGCTGTTTGTTTGGGTCGCCCATATCACCGCACCAGTCGGCCAGCGAAAAGTATGGCGAGCGTTTGAGCCTTTGCCTCCATTCCGGCAGCCAGTCGTCTGATACGACGGACGAGCCTTCCTTTTTCCTTATTACCGGGAATACGAAATGAATGTCCGGATGCTCCAGTTTCTCGGCCATACGGCATGACATACATTCACCGCATGAGTCAGTTTCCGAAGGATTGGTACAACACACATATCGGGCAAGAGCCATTGCAAAAGGAAGCTTTCCGCAGCCTGACGGTCCGCAAACCATAATGGCATGTGGCAGTCTGCCCGCCTGCATAGTTTGTGTAATCATGCTTGCGGCTTCCTGTTGTCCTATGACGGAAGCAAATCCACCTTTTTTCCCTGTATGTATGTTGTTCATTTTTTATTTGATGTATTAATATATAGCTTTAGCTATTTTAGCAATGGAATCCACAGCTCCGACGGAATAGAAATGAATACTTGGTACTCCGTGAGCCATAAGTTCCTTACATTGGTTTATTGTCCATTCGCATCCGAGTGCAGCCACTTCTTCATCCGATTTGCATTTTCTCACTTCCGATGCGAGTGCTTCCGGCAAGTCAATCTTGAATGTTCTTGGAAGTACACTTAACTGTGTCATTTTCTTCAAAGGCTTGATGCCCGGTATGATTGGAACATTAATTCCAGCCTTGCGTGCCTTATCTACGAATTCGAAATATTTCTCATTGTCGAAAAACATTTGAGTAACGGCATATTGCGCACCGGCTTCAACCTTCTGCTGCAGCCAGTATAAATCTCTTTCGGCATTAGGCGATTCTTCATGTTTTTCAGGATAACATGCCACTCCGTAGCAGAACTGAGGAGGCAGTTTGTCCATTTCCTTACCGTCGTAGAAGAATCCCTGGTTATATTTGTTGATTTGATATTGCAGGTCGATGGCATGAGCATGTCCTCCGTTCTCAGGAGTGAAACTTTTCTGATGAGGAGCCTTGTCTCCTCTCAGTACCAGCAAGTCTGTTATGCCGAGAAACTGCAAGTCGATGAGTGTATATTCAGTTTCCTCAGGAGTATATCCGCTGCACAACATATGCGGAACCACTGCCACTCCGTATTTTGCTTTTATGGCAGCAGCCACAGCCACCGTACCCGGGCGTCTTCTTGTCAACTTGCGGCAGTACATACCATTAGGTTCCGGCATATATACATACTCGCTGCGGTGAGTGGTTATGTTTATATATTTAGGATTGTATGGCAGCAGTGTCTCTATGTCAGACATAAGCTTGTCAAGTCCCGCACCTTTCAGTGGAGGAAGTATTTCGAATGAGAAAGCTGTCTTTTTCTCGGCATTTATCAAATCTATTACGCTCATTTTATTCTTATATTTGTATGTATTGTTTACAATGGAGACAAATTTAGAAAAAAAAACGGACATAACATTACTCAATGTTCTAATTTTGCACTTTAAGACAGTGCTTGTGTGTATATTATGTCAGATAACGGGTGTAAGAAGATGAGCGAACCATCCGACAAAATTTCTCCAGGCTCCCCTTTTCCTGTAGTATTCTTTTGTCATTCTTTCGCTGTCGGTCTTGTCTTTTTTATAGATTTCGTCCAGTTCCCATGTGGTTTGCAGGTCGAAGATAAAGGCATTTATCTCATAATCATACTTCATGCTTCGGCTGTTAAGATTTGCACTTCCCACGGTGCAGAACCTGTCGTCCACCGTCATAACCTTCGTATGATGGAATCCGCCTTTGTAGACATAAATATGTGCTCCTGCCTTTCTGAACCGGTTTGCATAATAGAATCCACCGTCGGGCGAGAACGATATGTCGCACTTTTCCGAAATCATAATCTCCACCCTCACTCCACGCTTCAATGCCCTGTAGATGGCTTTGCGCAGACTCTTCACAGGTGTGAAATAGGGGGTTACGATTCTGATATGATGCTCGGCTGCATCCATAGCCTCTATATATGCCCTTCTTATGGCATCCGGCGATTTGTGCGGTACTCTTTGGACTATAGCCACTTGTTTGCCGAGTTGTTCAGGCTCGTAAGTACAATCCTCGCCGTATGGGAAATATTCTTTTCCGCCAATATTCTGTTTCGTTTCGTTGTTCCATACATAGAGGAAAGCCTTCTGAAGTCCAGTTACGGCAGGACCCTCCACACACAGGTGCATATCCCTCCACGGTCCTATTCCAGGCAGTCCGTTTATGTAATAGTCGGCAATGTTCATACCTCCGGTAAATCCCTTCTTACCGTCTATTATAACTATTTTCTGATGGTCCCTGCTGAAAGCGTGATTGATGTAAGGAAACTTCATAGGGTCGAAGCGTATTATCTCTATTCCTCTGTCGTTCAGCATCTTCAGATGCTCCTTTCGCAAAGGGCGGTTGTTCGACAGGTTTCCGAAGTCGTCAAACATAGCTCTTACTTTCACCCCTTCCTGAGCCTTTTCGGCAAGCAGTGTAAATATTTCTTTGGCTATGGAGTCGCTTCTGAAGTTAAAATATTCCAGATGGATATGCTCTTTGGCATTTCTTATCGCCTCAAACAGATTTTCGAATTTTATTCTTCCATTAGGCAGAAGTTCTATTTCATTGTTATTATAGATGGGGATGCCCCTTTCGTGAAGATATCCGGCAAAAATAGAGTCTGACGGCAAATACTTGTCTGTTTCTTCTCCATCAAGAAGTGGGAACGCCGATACCTTATTCCCAAAACAGAATATTATTGTGATGATGAATATTATAAATTGCCTTGACTTCATACCTGTTTGTTTCTAAGGTGGACAAAAATACTAATAAAGCTTTATAAAACAAAATAGTATGCGGTTTTGACTATAAAATAGTAGAATCGTGCATCAAAAAAAACAGCACCGTGGAAGTATATCCGCAGTGCTGCCATATATTGTTCTGATAAGAAACCGGTTTACTGCTTTATTGAAGAAACCAGTTCTTCAGGAGTAAGAAGCGACTGTTCGCCTGTAGTCATATTCTTCAGAGTAACCTTTCCTTCGTTTATCTCATTTTCGCCTACTATAGCCACGAAAGGAATCTGTTTCGCATTGGCATAGCTCATCTGCTTTTTCATCTTGGTGCTGTCAGGATATATTTCAGCGCGGATGCCTGCCTCGCGAGCCTTGAACAGTATAGGAAGAGAATATTCCGTTTCCTTCTCGCCGAAGTTCACAAACAGAAGCTGGGTTCCGTTCACAGCCTCCTTTGGATAAAGGTCCAACTGGTTCAGTACGTCGTAGATACGGTCGGCACCGAAAGAGATACCTACACCTGACATGCCATCCATTCCGAATACACCTGTCAAATTGTCATAACGTCCACCGCCACTGATACTTCCTATCTGGACATCGAGAGCCTTCACTTCGAAGATGGCACCTGTATAATAGTTCAATCCACGAGCCAAAGTAAGGTCAAGTTCTACTTCCGACTTAACACCAAGCTGAGCCACATGCTTGAGGATAAATTCGCTTTCCTCCACACCTTTGAGTCCTGTTTCGCTTGCAGCCAGAACAGTTTTCAGAGTTTCAAGCTTCTCTTCGTTCGAGCCGCTCAGCAGGATGATAGGCTGCAACTTGTCGATAGCTTCCTGAGGAATACCCTTCGATGCAAGTTCTGCATTTACATTGTCCAGACCAATCTTGTCCAGCTTGTCGATAGCTACAGTGATATCCACAATCTTGTCGGCCTCACCTATGATTTCAGCTATACCGGTAAGAATCTTACGGTTGTTTATCTTGATTGAAACACGGATTCCGAACTTGTTGAACACAGAATCAATCATCTGCACCAGTTCCACTTCGTTGATGAGAGAATTACTTCCCACAACGTCGGCATCGCACTGGTAGAACTCGCGGTAACGTCCTTTCTGAGGGCGGTCTGCACGCCAAACCGGCTGAATCTGGAAACGCTTGAACGGGAAAGTAATCTCGTCGCGGTGCATAACCACATAGCGGGCGAAAGGTACAGTAAGGTCATAGCGAAGTCCCTTCTCGCAGAACTTGCTTGCCAGTTTTGCGGCATTGCGGCTCAACAGTTCCTCGTCAGTAATACCTGAGAAGTAGTCGCCTGAGTTCTGAATCTTGAAAAGAAGTTTGTCGCCTTCCTCGCCGTATTTACCCATCAGAGTAGAAAGGTTCTCCATCGAAGGAGTTTCTATCTGACTGTATCCGTAGAGGTGGAAAACTTCGCGTATAGTGTCGAATATATAGTTTCGTTTCGCCATTTCAACAGGCGAAAAATCTCTTGTTCCTTTCGGTATTCCCGGTTTTGTAGCCATATTGTTTCTGTTTTAATTATTTTGCTTACAAAAGTAGACAATTATTTTATAAGAAGGAAATAATCGTGAAAATTACTCTTCGCGGCGTCCCATGTATATCATTATATAATATACTAAAGTGGCAAGCGAGCCAAGAGCGGCAACCACATATGTATAAGCAGCCGACTTAAGCGCATCTTTAGCCATACCGTGATTCGAAGCATTTGTGATACCCGCGCTGTTCAGCCATACCAGGGCACGGCGGCTGGCATCAATCTCCACAGGAAGGGTGATGAAACTGAAAAGTGTTGTCATTGCAAAGAGGCAGATACCTATCAGCAACAGCTGAGGGAAAGAATTTATGAGCAATATACCTGCAAGCAGTATCCACGACATGATAGACGAAGAGAACTGTACCACCGGCACCAGAGCCGAACGCATCTGCAGGGGAGCGTACGCACGTGCATGTTGTACGGCATGACCGCATTCGTGGGCAGCAACCGCAGCCGCAGCCACACTGCACGATGAGTAAACGCCTTCACTCAGGTTCACAGTCTTGTTGGTCGGGTTAAAATGGTCAGTAAGCATACCTGGAGTACTGATAACCCTTACATCGTAGATACCGTTGTCGCGCAGCATCTTTTCCGCCACTTCGCGTCCTGTCATCCCGTTGTAGAGAGGAACCTTCGAATACTTGTCAAACTTGCTTTTCAAACTGGACTGCACTATAAAACTCACTATAGCGATTCCGATAAAAATAATCCAACTAAATAACATATATTTTTTGTTTTATAATTATTAATCAATAAATTGAATTACAAAAACCTTGCCAAAGTTTTAAAAGATAGTCCGATACGACATAAAAACACTTTTGGAAAAGTGTCTTATGGCTGAAAAAGCACCTTTCGAAAAGTGTTTCTTTCCTTAATAGTATTGAAAATGGAATCAAAGGATTATTCTTCTATAATTTCCCAATAACCTTGTTTTCGTCCTCCTATGCGTTTAAGTAGTCCAAGTTCTCGAAGTGCTGAAAACGGAGCATACCCACCCAATCAGAACGGTTTAATCCACCCACAATTA
>Juniper_p1__coassemble_453_pt1 | contig 24287 bp, 14 predicted proteins | sample Juniper_p1__metabat2_low_PE_029 | metagenome-assembled genome bin Juniper_p1 | reverse complement strand
TAATATAATCAGACGATTGAATTATTTTGTACTATTCATGTACAATTTTATCATCTAACGGGAGTGCATTATTAATATATTTGCAAAATAAAACCTTGAAAAATAAACTTAATGTAATTTTATCTTTTATGAAAACTGGATTCCAAGATTTTTTGAAATGGAAGAGGACTTTCAGTGTTTTACTGTTAACCTTAGTTGCGGTCACTAGTGCGGTGGCGCAATCTCTCGTGAGAGGAAAGGTAATTGATGATACAGGATTGGAGGTCATCGGTGCAAGTATTTTAGTGAAGGGTACAAACCAAGGTACGATTACCGATATGGACGGTAAGTTTTCCTTGTCAGTACCTGATAAAAATGCAATCCTTCAGGTGTCTTACATCGGGTATCAGACATTGGAGATAAAGGTTGACTTGTCGAAACCTATGTCCATTGTCCTTAAAGAAGATTCCGAAATGCTTGATGAGGTTGTAGTTGTCGGCTATCAGGAGGTCAAGATGAAAGATTTGACAGGTTCCGTGGCAAAGGCAAACATGAACGATCTTCTTAATACTCCTGTCGCTTCTTTCGACCAGACTTTGGGAGGACGTGTGGCCGGAGTAAACGTTACTTCAAGCGAGGGTACCCCAGGTGGAACGATGAATATCGTTATCCGTGGTAACAACTCGTTGACTCAGGACAACTCCCCACTTTATGTCATCGACGGCTTCCCTGTAGAGGATGCGGCTATGGCAAGTACCATCAACCCTGCCGATATCGAGTCGCTCGATATCCTGAAGGATGCTTCAGCCACTGCCATTTATGGTGCCCGTGGTGCAAACGGTGTTGTTATCATCACTACAAAGAAGGGTTCCATCGGTAAGCCGCAGATTACGTATGATGGTAGTGTGACGGTTCATACTCCTTCGCGTACAATCCCTATGATGAATGCTTATGATTTCGTGAAACTGCAGGCAGAACTTTTCCCGCAGGCTGTATATAATTCCAGTGGTGGTTATCTTATGGAATATGAAGGGAAGCAGTGGACGCTGAACGATTATAAAGATATTTTCCAATATAATTGGCAGGACGAGATTTTCCGTACAGCTTTCCAGCATAATCACAACGTGCGTTTGACCGGTGGTACCGAAGGTATCCGCTATAATGCTTCCGCATCATATTATAATCAGGACGGTGTGTTGCTTAATTCAGGTTATGAACGTTTTCAGATGCGTGCCAATACTGCAATTAAGCGTGGAAAACTTGACATCAACCTTACAACTAATTACTCGCGTAGCATACAGACAGGCTCGACTCCTTCTGAAACATCGTATAGCGGTATGAACAACCTGTTCTACAGCGTTTGGGGATACCGTCCGATTACTTATCCTAACAAGTCAATGGAGTCGTTGCTTAACGACGTGATGGATGATGCCATCGACAGCAGTAATGACTACCGTTTCAACCCAATCCGCTCGTTGAAAGAGGAGTACAGGAAGAATTATACCAACAACTTGCAGTTGAACGGTTATGTGGCATATGAATTCATAAAAGGACTCAAGCTGAAAATATCCGGAGGTTATACATATGATGCTCGTAAAGCTGATACTTTCAATAATTCAAAGACACGCTATGGAGGACCTACATCTACTGACAAAGTTAATGCACAGATAGTACGCAACGAGCGTCTCACATGGCTTAACGAAAATACACTTACTTATCAGACTAATATAAAGAAGAAGCACTTCTTCAATATTTTGGCAGGTGTCACATTCCAGAATTCAGATTACGAATACTATATGCTCAAGGCTACAAGGCTGCCTAATGAATCTTTGGGCATGGCGGGCATACAGGAAGGAACCTTGTCATCGTCATCATCCTTGCTGAGTTCTTGGTCGATGATGTCGTATCTTGCAAGTCTCAAATATAATTACAAGTCCAAGTATTACGCAACGGCTTCTTTCCGTGCCGATGGCTCTTCTAAGTTCAGCAAGAAAAACCGTTATGGTTATTTCCCTTCAGGCTCTCTTGCATGGAACTTTATGGAAGAGGAATTCCTGAAACCGGCTACCAGAGTTCTTAATGCCGGTAAACTGCGTTTGAGCTGGGGTTTGACCGGTAACAACCGTATCGGTGAATATGATTATTATTCATTGCTCCAAGTTCTGAAGAACCGTACCGGAGATTATATCTCAAACGGCAGTGTGCCGAGCGGCTCTTATCCATTTGGTAATGATATAACAAGCGTGGGAGTTGTGCCTACTTCATTGCCTAATGAGGATCTTAAATGGGAGACAACCGAACAGTGGAACCTCGGTCTTGACTTGAGTTTCCTTAATGAAAGGATTAATTTTACTGCCGATATTTACCGCAAGACAACAAGAGACCTTCTTCTTGACGCATCGTTGCCTTTGAATTCAGGTTTCTATAGTGCTACAAAGAATATTGGTAAGGTGCGTAACGACGGTCTTGAGTTGAGCCTTAGCACACAAAACATCAAGACTAAGGACTTCTCGTGGACTACTGAATTTAACATCGCATTCAACAAGAATGAGGTACTTGAACTTTCAGAAAATCAGTTAGCTTTAACGACTGCTGCAAGTTTTGACCAAAACTATAACTCACAGCCCAGCTATATCGCCAAGGTGGGATTGCCTATGGGTATGATGTATGGCTATTTGTATGAAGGTACATACAAGTACGATGATTTTATAAAGTCAGGAAACAGTTATACACTGAAGAGTGATGTGGCACATTTCGTGTCCGAAGCTAACACGCAGCCTGGTATGCCTAAGTACAAGGATATTAACGAGGACGGTGTAATAGACGCTAACGACCGTACCATAATAGGTCGAGGACTTCCTATACATACAGGTGGTTTTACGAATAACTTCACTTATAAGGGATTCGATTTGAGCATATTCTTCCAATGGTCTTATGGAAATGATATAATGAATGCCAACCGTCTGTTCTTCGAGAATGTTGACGGAAAGAAAGACCTGAACCAGTTTGCAAGCTATGCTGACCGCTGGACTCCGGAGAGTCCGGATAGCGATATCCCTGCTGCGGCAAGTTCAAGCTCGAACAAGGTCATTTCTTCCAGAATCGTGGAAGACGGTTCATTCCTTCGTCTGAAAACTCTTACTTTGGGATATTCGTTCCCTAAGGCAAGAATCGCTAAGGCAGGACTGACAAACGTGCGTTTGTATGTGGCTGCACAGAACTTATGGACATGGACTTCATATTCAGGCTATGACCCTGAAGTGTCAGTGCGCAACAGTGCTTTGACTCCGGGACTGGATTTCTCTTCTTATCCGAGGTCTTTGTCTGTCAGCTTTGGTGTGAATCTGGCGTTTTAATAGTGTCTAACTAAGAAAAAACTGAAAAATATGAAACTCTTTAAATACTTTATATTTACGTTTGCTTTGGGAGCGTCTATGGTTTCTTGCGATTTCCTTGACAAGGAGCCTACAAAGCTCACTCCCGAGAACTTTTTCAATACTCCTGAAGAGACGCAGTCGTTTTTGACAGGTGTATATGCCATCCTGGGGCAGGAAACTTTCTATGGAAGCAATTATCTCTATCTGGCAGGAGGTGATGATATACAGCATTACGGAGGAGCAAGTACGCGAGCTCCGATGGACAGGGGGCTGATTTGTGCTAATGCCGTGACTTCCGACCCTGCGGTGACAGGACTTTGGTACACCCTTTATTCAGGAATTAATAGGGCAAGCATGCTTTTGGAAAATATAGATAAGGTGGAAGAAATGGATCCGAAGCTGAAAGCTCAGATAGTATCGGAAGCCCGTTTCCTGCGTGCCTACTATTATTTTACTTTGGTCGAGAATTGGGGTGATGTACCTTTCAGGGATAAGTCAACAAATTCTGTTGTGGGTCTTGAACTGCCACGTACTGACCGCCAGCAGATATATGATTTCATTATTAAGGAAATGTCTGAAGCGGCAGACCCTGAAACGGGAGGCCTGTTGCCGGCTTCCGAACTTGGCAAGAATGTGGGAAGAGTGTCTCGCTCAGCTGCCTGGGCTATTATAGCAAGGGTTTACCTGTTTAGGGCAGGGGAGTATCATCGCCAGAAGCGTAACGCTACTGAGGACGAATTAACGACGTATTACGCTAAGGCGAGTGAATATGCCCAAAAGGTAGTTAAAGAGGAATACCACGGACTGGCAGACAACTACTGGGATGTGTTCATTGATTTATGTGCCGACGAATACAACAGTACCGGCAAGAATGAAAGTATCTGGGAAGTTGAGTTCGCTGGAAACGGTACTTCTGACACACGTAGTGAGGGACGATGGGGAAATACATGCGGACTTTCAGGACCGGACTTGTCAAACAATGAAAGTCTGGTTGGAAAGAGCGATCCCGGATATTCATACGAACAGATTTTCGCCACTCCTAAACTTTATGACTTGTATGCCGATAATAACGATACAGAACGTTTCTATTGGAACCTGGCTCAGTTCAAATACATGGAAGTAGAGAGCAAAACAGGTGTTACAGGACGTCAGTTCCGCTTCGGTACAAAGGACAAGATTATGAATGACTTCGGAAATTGGGGACGAGGAACATACGAGTATGGCGACCCTCAATTTGGCAGTGACGGTAAATACAATAGCATAGGTGACTACGAGGTAGAGGAAAAAGAATCATCCAACAAGAACAAAGGTCTGGCATGCGCCAAGTTCCGTCGCGAATATGAAGCCGACAAGAAAGGAAAGACATTTACTTCAATCAACTTCCCTCTTGTGCGTTATTCCGATGTGCTGCTCATGATAGCAGAAGCGGAGAATGAGGTAAATTCCGCTCCTACACAGTTGGCTAAGAATTGCATCAACGAGGTACGCGAAAGGGCAGGACTCGGCAAGCTTGACGATAATCTTGACCGTGACGCGTTCAGACAAGCGGTAAAGAACGAAAGGGCTATGGAACTTTGCTTTGAGCTTCTCCGTCGCTACGATTTGATACGTTGGGGCGAGTTTGTCGAGAAGATGATTGAGATACCGGCTAAATATAACAATTCCGAGGAATGGAAACAGATTACAATAAACCCTGTACTGAATTATTTCCGTGTGACGGATGCTTATAATTACTTCCCGATACCGGACCAGGAAATGGCTGTGAATAAGCAGATAACCGAGAATAACCCTGGATGGTAATGACAATCATTTATAAAAACGTAGTAATAATATGAAAATATATAAATCATTGATGGTTGCTTCGGCAGCCCTGGCGATGTCCTCTTGTACAGATTTGAACAATCCTTTGGAGGATATAAACATATCTGTACAGACAAGCGAGGAAGTCACTTTGGAAAATAACGTGATTACTGTCAATCGGAACACCCCCGTAAAATTCAATATAGTGGGAGAACCGGATAATATTACTTTCTATAGCGGAGAGACAGGACATAACTACGACTATAGAAAGAGGACTCTTATAGACCCGAGCCAGATAAAGTCGTCGGTTATGACTCTTGACATCCAGAACCAGTATCTGGCAAATAAAGCACACGAAAATTTATACAGCCTGTATATATCGGAGACTTTTTCAGGTTTGTTGAAGGACGACTTCTCTGCAGACTGTCAGTTGCTTGCTGATTTTACAGACTGGCAGGAATTGGTTCCACAGGCAGACTTGCCACAGAAACCGGAGACAAAATCTTATTCGGTTGACTTCTTACCATACTTGGGAAAGAATATCACTTTGGCCATAAATTATCATCCTCAACCGATTACTGACACGGAAACCGGACAGCCGAAGGTCCATTTCAGAAACTTCAAACTTACAAATACTTTGTCCGACGGAACAACAACAGTGCTTAATGCGGCAAGTTTTGGATTTACTCCTGTCAATGTATGGGCTTCCGACCTTAGTAAGGTAGAAATAAAGGAGGATGATTTGAAAAAGAACGACGGCTACTATGACGGTAATGGAGCTTTGATTGAAAGTGCGCTGTGGTATGGTACAGTGACATACAATATTTGGGGTATGTGGAATCTTAAAGATGCGGGTTCTACTACATCATATTTTTATGTACACAGCACGGATAAAGGAAAGGGATTGCGTCCGTCATGGCTGGTATCAGATTATCTTGTGATAAATGCTGTTACTCCTGATACAGGAGTTTCAATAAAGAACATCTCGAACCGTCTTGATGGGTATGAATATACTTACAGCGAGCCGGGTACATACAAGGTTGTGTTCGTATTGAACAATGCCAACTACAAGGAAGAAGATTCAAGAGTGATAACAATGATAATAAACGTAAAATAAACAGAATATATTATGAAGACATTTAAATTCTTAATGCCTTTCCTGCTGGTAGCTTTCGTGTTGGCGGGATGTGATACGGACGATTTGAAGAATGACATCGACGAACTCAAAAACCGTGTGGAGAGCCTTGAAGCACAGGTCAGTGCGATGAACGATAATGTTAACGCCCTGAAAGTGTTTGTTGATGGAAACAAGACTATAAAGTCATACGAACCGACTACAGATGGTTATAAGCTGGTTTTGAGCGACGGTCAGGAACTTACGCTTACACAGGGTAAGAAAGGAGAAGTTTCTACTCCTGAAATATCTATAAGCGATGATGGCAATTGGGTGATAGACGGTGTGGAGCAGGAAGGTAAGAAAGCGGTTGGCAACGATGCACCGGTTCCTACTTTATCTATCAAGGAAGAAACTATTGATGGAGAAAAAGGCTCATACTGGTATGTTGATATGAAAGACGGAAATGGTGAGGTGCCTGTACTCGGTCCGGATGGAAAGCCTGTAAAAGCCACAACTTCGGGAAACATTCAAGGTGGCGATGAGTTCTTCGAGAGCGTTAGGGTAGATGGCGACAAAATGGTGGTTAAAGTGAAAGGTTACGGGAAGGAATACTCTTTGCCTATCGTTGAAGGTTTGACATGCAAAATCGTAACAGACGGAGTGGACGGCTTCAAGGATGGAGTCTTGACAATTGGATATGGTCAGAGTAAGGAACTGGAAGTTGAAATCAGTGAAGCTACTTATATGGTTACAGCTCCTGCGGGATGGACTGCCGTATTGAGTGACATTGCAGAAGGAAAAGCTACTTTGACCGTAACAGCTCCTGCATCTGCTTCAGCCGCTTCAAGAGCTACAGCAGACAACACAAAAGACTTGGTACTTCAAGTAAACAAGGGTGTTAGCTGGGCAATCGACAAGATACAGGTTAAAGCAGAAACAGTTATTAATAGCTATTATGACTTGTATCAGGCAGGCGAGACACTTGAACTTGGCGGTGTTTCAATAAATAAGAGTACATACGGTGAGGCTGTACTGGTAAATACGGCAGACTATGCTTTCAAAGCAGACAATAAGGTTTTCTTCATAGAACCAGATGTGGAAATTGAGTGGAATACTACTGTAAACTTTGAAACATTGATTTTGATAGGTAACAACTCTTCAAAGATGAGTAAGATGGCTCCAAAAAAGCAGATAAAGCTGTCTGATGCCAATAATGCAGGTAAAGGATTGTTCTTGGCTCATAATCTTGAAATCAATACAAATAATGTTTATACTGATAAACCGGCTTATTTGTTGGCTCAGAATGGAGGTTCTAAATATGGAAAGGTTTTGTTTGATAATTGTAAGATTATATCATTGTCAGGACAGCCTTTGACCTATATTTCTACATCAACAAGAAGTTTTGCAGATTTCACTGTTCAGAATTCAAAGATTGAAAATACGGCAAGTGATAAGCAACAGTATTTTATCAGTTTAGGCGAAAGTACGGCTACATACGACAATATTAATTTCGTAAACAATGTGTTCTATTGCAAGGATTCAGGAAACTTCTTGTCTGACTTTAAACTGTTTAATGGGAAGGAAGCTACTATTACTAATTTGAAGCTCCATAACAATACATTTGTAAATCTTGCTTCAGGAACCACGTTCTTTGTATATGTGGCAAACTTATCTAAACTGGATATTGCCAATAACTTGTCTTATTTTGATAGAGAACGTAAAAGTGCAAGTGGCTTTATAAGAACAGTTACAACGAAGCCAACCGGAACATATTGTGATAAGAACATAGTATATAAAACAGATAATCAGAACTGGCAGATATTCTATGGTGGAATAAAGAATGGATTTGATGGAGCCGTAGAAAATGAAATCATAAAAACAAATCCGTTTGAAGGTGGTAAGTTTGACCTTACAACCGGAACATTTGTTCCTAATTCAAACTATGCCGATTATGGCGCGAAGTTAGATTAAACCCATTGAGCCATGAAGAAATTTAGATATATATTATTAAGTATGTTTTCCCTCGCTGTGCTCTTCTCGTGCAGCGATAGGGAAGATATCCGTAATGACATTGATGACCTCAATGCGCGTTTGGATAAACTGGAAGCCATGCTTCCACAGATGAATGAGGATATAGCCCACTATCAGGGTCTGTTGAACGGACAGCTTCTCGTGTTCGACTATAAATTGGAGGAGAACGGAGATTATACCCTCGAATTGAGTGACGGTACTGTGATGACGGTGTATAGCGGAAAACCTAATTCGGAAATACCGGTTATGAGCATCGGTTCAGATGGATATTGGTATTACACCATGGACGGTGAGACACTGCCGCTCTTGAATAATGGAGAAAAGGTGAGCGCAAATCCTGAAAACGGAAAGACACCTCAGTTCAGGGTTAATGCTGAAGGTATGTGGGAATATTCTTACGACGGCTTCGTTACTGTGGAAACAGGTATTGGTCTTGCAGACCCGAATGTGGGTGAAGCAACATTTTCCATCTTTACGGATGTTAAAGTTTCTGATGACGGACAGTCGATAACATTCACATGGAAGAACGGTGATGAAACGCTGACAAAGACAATTAATCTGTATGGCGGTCTTGATATGATAGTGGATACAGGAGATGACATTCCTGTGTTCAAACTGGGTGAGAAGAAAGAATTCAATATCACGCAGGAAGGTGTGGAGAAGATAGTCATAGAAACCCTTGATTGGGGCATACAGATTGAAGATACAAAAATGTATGTCACGGCTCCTTCCACGAATGTACAAGGTAAGGAGTATCAGTGTAATCTGATGATAAAGATTTTTTCGAAAGAAGGTTATTGTAGGTTGATAACAGTATCGGTGAAATTGTCAACAACAAATGTAAATGAAAATACTGCCCAAGCGTGGCAGTATTTTTCGTCTAAAAGCGAATATAATGTTCTTCTGGACTACTCGTATGCGGGATATATGCACGGCGAGGTGGCCCCTCCTGATGTGAATATGCTGTCCGGTTACACAACAGTGAATGTGCAGGAGTACAAAAAGAAGAATGGCATAGATAATGACAGACTGGCTTTAAACAGTATATTATATGATTACAAACTGGTTCGTAAATGTCCCGGAAAGGCAGACAATAAAAATACAAACGAAAATGCAAAGTTGGTTATTTATTTCCCTGAAGGAGAGTATTTACTACAGGATGGTACGGAGGATACCGCATTTCCTGAAATATATGGCGGAAACTTTGTGATTAAGGGTGCAGGCGCTGACCTTACAAGAATAAAGATGACCGGACTTAATGATAAATTAAATGCTCCTTTGTTGAATATCAAACACACCAACAGTCCTATCAATGTAACACATTCACCGCTTCTGGCTACGGTCAGTGACAATGCGGAAAAGGGTGATTTTACTGTTAAAGTGACCACTACTGTAGGTATAACCACAGGAAAATGGGTACAGTTGCGGTTGAGAAGCGGAAATAAGAATCTGATAGCATCCGAACTTGGAGGTATTACACCAGGGGCAAACTGGGCGATAAATACTCAACCTTCGGTGCAGGCAAGTGGTAATGAAGATACTAATGGAGTGCGTATCCTGGAGTTTCACCAGATAAAATCTGTCGGGAACGGTACTGTTACTTTCGAGGAACCTATAATGCATGATATTGATGTGGCTTATAATGACTGTGGGGGATGGCAGATAAGGGAGTACAAGTATTTCGAGAATGTAGGGGTGGAAGATTTATCCTCCTATTGTTGTAGGCTTGCATGGACAAAGTGTAACTTTCTCTGAACCTCAGACTCAAATGACATATGAAGAAAGCACAGGTGTAAAAGTTACTCCCGAATCTTTGTATGAGGCACAGTTGAGGAATCGTTTGGGCTATGTTCCCGGATGGCTTAACGCTTTGAAATGATAAAATATGGAATAGCTTGTTATGATAATATGCGGAGTGCTTTTTAAGACGTTCATTTAACATACTTGAAAAATAAATATAATAATGAGATATTTGTGTTTTGCACTATTCCTATTTTGCAGCATTTTTTGTATTGATGCTCAGCATGTACTGAAATTTAACAGTGAAGGTAAGTTTAAAATCGTCCAGTTTACTGATGTACATAATATTTATGGTGACAGCCGTTCGCAGGTGGCTTTGCAGAGACTGAAAGAGATACTTGTGGTTGAAAAGCCTGATTTGGTTATTATTACAGGTGACTTGATATATGGGAAACCGGTTCAATCGTATTCTTTTTTTCATATTCCATTACCTGAATATTCTTATGCCATCGAAAATCAGAAGTCAGTGATGATTGGTACACGTATGGAACCTGTATGCTCGTCAGAATTGAATTCAGGAATGTTTGCTTCGATGAAAGAAATGAGCGACATGAGAGGTGTGTTTGTTGGGCATGACCATGACAATGATTACGCTGTGTATTGGAATAATATATTGCTTGCATACGGAAGATATAGTGGAGGTAATACTGTTTATAATCATTTATCAAACGGTGCAAGGGTAATAGAACTGAACGAAGATGGCAGAACCTTTACAACATGGATAACTTTAGCTGAAGTAAAAGTCATTAATAAAGTAGTTTGTCCTGATGATTTTGTAAAAGAGAAAAATAAGAATATGTAATAATTGCTTGATGAACGTCATTTAATTTATTTTTGTTGTACGTATGGTACGGATAAATGGAACCAAGTGTTATTTGTTCGGACGTTTAGTAATAAAGTTTGATAATTATGAAACTAAATAAGAATTTGTCACTTCTTTTCTGTCGGGTGGTATTTGTTTTTGTCTTATTCGTCTTTAGCTGTGCTTGCAAGGACGATGTTGTCAACGACGGGAATGTCAATGAGGGTGAAAATGTGGAGACCATTTATCAGGAAAAGGTAGATATTATGAATACTGATGCCGGAATAATAAGTAGTCTGGTAAATGGAGAAATGGAAGTAACGGTAACGTGGGTTGACGATAAAGGCAATCGTTCGGTACAGTTCTCTGACAAGCTGCTGACTATTGTATATGACGCCGGTAATTACGATAAGATGAAGACCATACCTTTGCTCGGAGTGGACGAGAACGGAGGGTGGATATATGAATATTATGAAGATACGTTGCCTTTGAAGGATGCTAAAGGCAATGCCGTTTCATCCAGAGGGGGGACGCTTCCTTCTTTCAGACTGAACAAAACCAACTATTGGGAATATACATTGGACGGCAAATCATGGATGAGGCTTAGCGACAAGCAGGTGGGTAAGATTGAAGATGCCGGAAGAGGCTCTTATTCGTTGTTCAAGGAGGCAAGACTTTCTTCTGATTTATCGTCAATGACACTGACGTTGAAAACCGGAGGTTCTTCCTATACTCTGAACGTAAAGCCGGCGGAAACTACCATGGCATGGAATAAGTTTGTGGCAGGAGCAGAGGATAACGTGCTTCTTGACTTCTCGTATGCCGGATATAAGCATGGAGAAGAATCTGCGCCTGACGGTAAGGCGTGGGGATTTAAGGAAGAGAATATCAGGGACTATATGACTACAGGCTCAAGTTATGCGAGGGATGCTTTAAACAAGATACTTGCGAAGTACGGCTTGAACAAATCATCTGGAAACGCTGATGCCAAAGTCCTTATATATTTTCCTGAAGGTGACTATATATTGCATGACAATAGAGATAATACCAACAATCCAGACAAGTCGAACGGAGATATAGATGAGTCAGGCAATAACACAAGCCATAGTATTGATATTTTCGGTGGTAATGTTATTATTAAAGGTGCCGGAAGAGACAAGACTCGTCTTATTATGGATACTCCGAACTTGCCGAACAGTGATGCTAAGTATTCATCACCTGTGATGATTTCCATTAAAAACAATTCTTTCCTTCCAATCAATAAAGATGGTGGTTACGATATGACCAGTATTTCAGATGTCACAGCCGATGCATCGAAAGCTTCATATAGTATACAAGTTGCGAATCCGAGGCTCTTTTCTGTTGGTGAATATGTGTGTCTTTATTTGCATGACAATGACCCTGAACTGGTGGCTAAGGAACTTCTGCCTTACCAATGGGAAAACACCATGACAAATATAGCAACTGAGGGGGTACAGGTTGAAGATTTTCATCTTATAACTGCCATTGATGGTCATACGATTACTTTCAAGGAACCGATAATGCACGAGGTGGAAGCAAAATATGATTGGATGCTGATGAGGTACTCGCATTATGACAATGTAGGTATAGAGGATTTGACGTTCGTAGGACATGCCAAAGCTGATTTTGGTCACCATGATGACTGGGAAGATGACGGAGCATATAAGCCTGTTAATTTCATGCGTTTGGTCAATTCCTGGATAAGACGTGTTGATTTCGTTGATGTCAGCGAGGCTGCTTCCATAATATCGAGTGCAAATGTTTCTGCTTACGACATAAATATTTTGGGAAATAGAGGACATGCAGCCATCCGTTCGCAAGGTTCAAGCCGTGTGTTTATAGGTAAGGTTACCGACAGGACTACAGGTCCTTTGGATGATGCTCCATATACTGTTACAGAGGGGGCAGGACAATATCATGCCTGTGGAGTATCAAAACCAAGTATGGGAGCGGTGATATGGAATGTTTATTGGGGTGATGACGCTTGTTTCGAGGCCCATGCCACACAGCCCAGGGCCACACTTATTGATATGTGTAAGGGTGGTTTCGTGCAGTCGCGCCAGGGTGGAGATGAAGACCAGGTTCCCAACCATCTGAACGACCTTACGATATGGAACATGTGTTCCACCAATACCAAGCTGAACGGCAATGGTAACATTCCGTCAAACGGCGATTTTGACTGGTGGCGTGACGGATGGAAGTATTGGAAGATTTTACCGCCTGTCATTGTAGGTTTTCACGGTGAGCCTGCTGATTTTGTGGATGAACAGGTGAAATTGGACGAGAATAACGGTGTACCCGTGGAACCACAGTCTCTTTATGAGGCGCAACTCCAGAAACGTCTGGGTAAAGTGCCACAATGGTTATTGGAACTGAAATAATATTAAAAACTTAATATCATGAATCTGAAAAAAAACATTGGATTTTTATTTTTGATGTGGATGATGACATCAAATGTTTATGCGGATTTTGCAATCACATCATCAAAAGGGAGCGTACAGATTGTTGATCAAAGTGTTGACGAGGTTAGACTGAAAGAATTGCAGGATTTCAGGAAGAAATACAAGTTGGCAGACCCGAAGGCTTCTGCTGCGGAACTGAAGAATGCGCAGATGGCCCTGAAGATGCTAATGCTGCAACGTACGGGCGATTATTCAGTGACCGGAGCCGACTTGTGGGGTGACAAGGTGACAAGCCAGCATCTGAGAGATGTGGCTAATAATGTAAGAACTCTTTCGTACGGAGCACTGACTTTGGGCAAATTAGGAAAGGCTGATTTGGATATGTATCTCGACTATTTGTTTACACATAATTTCTTTTTGAGGATACCTAAATTGGTGTACAGCAACTATACAGATGTAAGAAAAATTCCTACCGACTTTATGAGTGCTCTGCCTGTATTGGACGATGTTCGTAAGGCCAAGGTTATTGCTGCTGTACAGAAACTGCTGGAGGTGGACGTTATACGTTGTGGAGACAAAGCGATTATGAACTGGATTAGCTCGGATTACATATTCAATGTAGTGCCTTATGTGTTCAATCTTGCCATAGCAAATCCTGATGACAGTCAGGCGATACAGGACATGCAGCTCCTTTCTGGTTTCCTCAGGGTATGTACGAGATATAATGTGGGAAACAGGGATATACTGAAACCTGATGGTACAGGATTTCACCATAATGCACATTACAACGGATATATGTATTCGTATAGGACTTGGGTAGAATATTTCTACAGGTTCAAGGGTACATCATTCAGGATAGACAGAAAGTCGTATGAGAGGCTGAAGAATGCAGTCATTACCATTTATATGACTGCCGTATGTTCCGACAGTGACAAGAACCGTATTTATGCCAATAGTATGGCCGGACGTCATCCGTTCTATAGCATTGAAGTACCTTTTACGCAGAAACTGTTTGAACAGCTTATTGAAATAGGTGGTGATGCAAAGGGGACCGACTTTGATATGGATTTGGCGGCATATTACAATTATTTCTTCAAGTCCAACAAATATAGTGTGCCGGCAAAGGATGCCAACGGGTTCTACCAATATAATTATGCTTCTGCCGGAGTTTACCGTCAGCCGGGGTGGGTAGCTGTTATGAAGTCGCCTACAGCTCAACTTTGGGGAGCTGAGATATATAATAAAACAAACAGATTTGGACGATACCAAAGTCATGGCACATTGGAAATACTGTATGAGGGTGGTCTTATGAATAGTGGTTATCCATATAAAAATGAGAATAAGGCTGCCGGTTGGGACTGGAACATGATGCCTGGAAGCACTACCGTACATTATACCGACTGGTCAGAAATGACACCTAATAAGAATGATAAAGACAGATTTGACCAGAAAGCTAAGACTACTAACTTTGCGGGGGCAGTGTCAATGAAGAAATATGGACTTTATGCTGCTGTTTTCGATCAGGGAGATAATTGGGGAAGCCAGAGATTTGTCCATACTAACCTGACTTTCTGTAAGTCGGTTCTTGCTATCGACGGAATGTTGTTCAGTATTGGTAACGGAATTTCCGCCAAAGGCGAGTATGCTGACGATATGGTTACAGCTACCAATCTGTTCCAGACCATTACGTCAAATGAATTTAACAAACTTCTTGTTAATGGCAAAACCATGGATAGCGGAAATAAAATGACTATCCCATCGACTGATGCTCTGACTGTCATAAATCCTGTTTCTACGGGTTATTTCGTGCCTAAGGGACATGATGAGATAACAATAGTGTATGGTAAGCAACAAACGCCGTCCTCTGAAGGTCTTGCGGCAAAGCCGGCTACAGAAGTGGCAGCCAAGGCGTATATCAACCATGGGGTGAAACCTGAAAAGAAATCTTATTCGTTTGTAGTGGTTCCTGCTGCGGATGGGGCTAAGATGAAGAAAGTGGCTGACAGACAGAACAAAGGTGAATTGTTCAGTATTGTAGAAATGCGAGACTCATTGCATATAATAAAGTACGCTCCGAAGAATGTGTTGGCTTATTCTTTCTTTACTCCGGCAAAAGGCCTTAGTGTAGGTGAGGTGGTTTCATCGGCAACAGAGTTGCTGCTGATTGAAGAAAAGGATGCTGAGGGTAATTTGTCTTTGGCTGTTTCTAATCCTAACTTGAGACCAAAAATGATAGACGAAAAGAACTGGAGAGAGACGCCTACTCCGGCATTCATAGAGTTGAAGGGTGCATGGCAGACTGAAGGTAATATACCTGGTGTTTTCTTGAAAACAATGGAAAACGGCAATACTGAGGTATCTTGCCTGTTGAGGAACGGAATGCCGGTGTATGTCAAATTGAAAAAAGTGAAATAGATATTTTATCTTGCATTATTTTATGGCGTTTAAACAGTGTTTAAATAGTATTTTAAGACTGTTTAAACGCCATAATCTATATACAGTGAACGCCCCATTGAACATTCATTTACTGTTCATAGGGCGTTCTTTTTCCGTTCACTGAATGGCTTTTCTGCTGATTATTGTTCTTCTGTCTTGTCTTTTCTGTATGACAGAGGACTTATATTATACAAATCCTTGAAGCATTTTGAAAAGTATCTTGCAGAACTGAAGCCTAATTTTTCGGCTATTTCTGTTATGTTCAGTTCAGGATTATTTCGCAACAGGTGTGCTCCTCTTTTCAGACGTATGCTTGTGATGAAATCGTTTGGTGTCTGTCCTGTTATGGCCTTTATCTTGGCAAAAAGGTTTGTCCTGGCCATTCCCATTTCGCGGGCAAATGTATTCATGTTGAACTCGGTATTTCCTATGTTTTCTTCTATTATGGAAATGGCTTCGTCAAGTATCTCTTTATCAATTTTGTTTGTTGCCAGCATTTGGATATTGGTTTCCGGGCGGTGGCTGAACTTTTCCTGTAGCAGGATTCTGGAGTTCACAAGGTTGTTGCATCTTGATATCAGCAGACGAGCATTGAACGGTTTTGTGATGTAGTCGTCCGCTCCTGTCTGGAATCCTTCAATATATTGTTCTACAGCTGTCTGTGCAGTGAGAAGTATTACTGGGATATGACTCGTGGCAGGGTTGGTCTTTAGCTTTCTGCATAGCTCTTTCCCATCCATGCCGGGCATCATTACATCGGTAATGACGATGTCAGGCATTATTCCTTCGATTTCGCTTAATGCGCTTTCTGCATCAGGCATGTCATGTATTGTGTAGAAGGGACTGAGAATCTCACAGATAATGTCTCGGATTTCTGTATTGTCTTCTACTATCATCATGTTAGGTTTGTCTGATATATTTTCTTCAAAAGCTTCGTCCTCTTCTTCGGTTGTCTGCGATTCGTGCGTGTCTTTTAGTACTATTGGCTTCTTATCGTTCAACAGAGTCGGACTTTCTTCCTGACTGATTGATGGACCTTTTTCAGTTTCTGAGTATAGTTCATCTCCTAATGGGAGTGTGAACGTAAATATTGAACCTTCGTTTATTTTGCTGTTTACACTTATTTCGCCGTGGTGCATTTTGACTATGCTTTTAACCAGCGCAAGTCCGATACCAGAACCGCTTATACCATTTGCTGTATTGACGGAGTTGTCAGACTGGTAGAAGATGTCGAAAATCTTTGTTAGGTCCTTTTCCGGTATTCCTTTGCCATTGTCGGCTATAGAAATATTTACTTTGTTTATGTCTTTGCTTATGTTTATTGAAATCTTGCCTCCCTTGGGGGTGTATTTAATGGCGTTAAACAGCAGATTGTTTATGACTTTCTGTATTTGTTTGGAGTCGTACCACATCTCTATGTCATCATGGCTGGAGGTAAATTCCAGACTGATGGATTCACGTGATGCGTAGTCGCTAAACAGCAGGTAGTTATCTTTAAGGAAACCTACTATATTGCCACGTGTGACCTGCAGTTTGAGATGGCCGAGCTGGTGCTTGCGATAGTCAAGGAGCTCAGTTATCAGTTCGCGCAGCTGCATACAACTGTGGTACATGGAAGATAGTTTGGAATATGTCTGCTGGTTCAGTTTATTGTTTTGTATTAGTGTTTCTATTTGTGATATGATAATGGTCAATGGGGTGCGGAATTCGTGGGATATATTGGTAAAGAGTTTCAATTGAGCCTGGTTCTCTTTTTTTATGTTTTCAGCATGCTGTTGTTCAAGTTTTAATGATTCAGACAGGCGCAGACGGGCGATGTATATGCTTATCAGATACCATATAATGGCGATTGCTGCCAGAATGTATAGTATAAATGCCAATGGGGTCTGGTAGAATGGGGCTTTTATCTTTATATTCAGTTTCAATGGTTTGCATACGGATTCATCAACTCCTTCCGGCTTGACAATCAGTGTGTAGTTGCCAGGATGAAGATTGGTATATGTAATCTCGTTTGAATTTCTTGTGTCGGTCCACTGTTCTGAAAATCCGTCTAATTTATATATGATATTGTTCCTGTTTTCAGGAATGAAATTTGTGACGGCAAATTCCAGACACAGCATGTTCTGCTTGTGACTGAGTGTAATATTGTCTGAATATTCTATAGACTTGTTTAGAATTCTGCTACTGTCGTTTATGTTTATATATTGACCGTTGACTAATAATCCTGTAGGTATGATGCTGTATGGTTTGGGCTCTCTTTCTAAATCATCTTCAAAAAACGATACCATATTATGAATACCACCAAGGAATATTTCGCCATCTTTGGCTATATATAATGCATTCTCGTTTATGTCATAAATAGGGAATCCTGTTTCAGAGTTGTAATTATGGAATATCTTTTCTGTTGGATTGAAAATAGAGAATCCGTCTGTGGTTATGAGTAGAAGGTTGCCGCTTAACGGTGATTCTGCAGTTTGATAGATACAGTCGTTGCCAAGCTTGTTGCTCTTCTTATCATAGTTTATGAAGCTGTCTGTGGAAGGGACGTATAGGTCAAGTCCGCTTCCGGAAGTTGAGAACCAAACGTTGCCTTTGCTGTCTTTGGTTATGTCGTTGATGTTGTTATTGCTGATAGAGCCTGTGTAATTCGGGTCATGACGATAGTTTTTGACTCTTCCAGTCTTTATATTATATACATAGGCTCCCTCACCTGTAGCTGCTATCCACAGGTCGCCGTAATTGTCGAACGTAATGTCTGCAACCATCCCTATTTTCTTGTTTCCTGGAAGGTTATTCAGTAGCTGTCTACATTTGCCATTCTCTTTAGAAAAGAGGCATATACCGTTTTGTGTGGCTATGACAAGTGTGTCAGAGGTATATTCTTCGATATCTCTAATAATGTCAGACGGTAGGGTAGAGGTGTCTCCCTGTTCAGACTTATAGATTGTTATTTTATTTTTAGCGATGTCATACCTGTTTAGGCCTCCGGTGTGTGTGCCTATCCAGAGTGTGTTCTTTGGCTCATCAAAGAATAGTGCCTTGACATTGTTGTGAGATAATGTATTGGCTTGTCTCTGTTTGCTTGTAAGCCATCTGAAACTGTTTGTTGATCTTTCTAAATAGTTCACTCCTCCACCTTCAGTGGCTATCCATAGATTGCCTTTATTATCTTCTACCATTCGTCCTACGATTGGACTGCTTAGACCTTGATTTTCCTTTGTTGAAAATTCGTAGCGGTTGTAGATGGAATATTCGGGATTAATATAATTTACTCCTCCGAAATATGTTCCTATCCATAATGTACCTTGTTTGTCTTTTTCGATACACCAAACGGAAGAATGCGACAAACCTGAATTACCGGAAGAATAGTGTATGAATTTTCCACTTGATTTATCGTATTTGTCCAAACCGTTGAATGTTCCTAACCATATATTGCCTTCGTCATCCTGGCAAATAGCCCTGACGAAATTTGATGAAACTGACGTCCCATTATTATTGTTGTCTGACTTGTAATTCTTTATATCCCCGTGTTTAGATATTTCATAAACTCCATCTTTCCAGCTGCCTGCCCATAACGACTCTGTATTGTCTATATATAATTGTGTGATGTTGCCACTGGGTATTATATGTATGTATTGTTGGTTGGCAGTGTCATATTTATAAATGCCTTGCGTAGTTCCGAACCATGGACAGCCAGAAGTGTCGAATATCATTGAATTGATGATGGCTGCATCAGATGGTAGTGTATATTCTGCATCAATTGATAATGTTTTTTCATTGTAGACGTAAACAGTATTCTTTTTACTGATATAAAGTTTGTCATGGTAATAGATGCAGTCCGCTTTTCCTTTGTGAATCTCACTGAACTTACGTGTAACCTTGTTGAATTCGCTTACTCCATCTGTGCTCAATATGAAAATCTTACCGTTCTTATTGCCGGAAACTTTTAGGATTAAGTTGGATGGAAGACTGAAAGGGTTGTCTTTTTGACTTTTGAAAGTGTGAATTTTATTGCCATCGTACACGTTAAGGCCTACTCGTGTTCCTATCCATAGTATTCCGTGCTCATCTACATAAAGGTCGTTGATTGATAATTGTGACAGACCGTCATCTGTTGAAAGATGATTGAAAATAGTACTTTTTGTAGCTGAATTTAAGAAACAGCAAAGAAATGATATATGAAACAGAATTATAAATATGATAGTAAACTTTCTCATAGGCATTGTCTTATTTGGCAAAAATAACGATTTTTTTTCTGAATAAAGGTATAACTTTTACACTCTTTTCTTGTATAGCATTCGAATTTGTGATACATTTGTGCTATGTATTTAAAATTATAATTATCATGGAAAACGAAAACAAAAATAACCAGTTGCAAATTGAACTTAAAGAAGAAGTAGCGAAAGGAACATATGCTAACCTTGCAATAATCACTCATTCAACATCGGAATTTATTATTGACTTTGTGTCTGTATTGCCGGGACTGCCGAAGGCCGGAGTACAGTCGAGAATAGTAATGACACCTGAGAATGCTAAAAGACTTATGTTTGCATTGCAGGATAATCTTGTGAAATATGAAAGAAACTTTGGAACAGTGAAAATGCCGGAAGAACGTAATCTTCAGAATGAAAAAGGTGGAAAAACATTTGTTCCGCCATTGAGCGATTTTAAAGGAGAAGCTTAAAAATACATAAAAAATATTTATTTAGGCCTGATTTGTGCTGTTTAGCGCAGATTGGGTCTTTTTTATTTTGAAAAGTGTTTGTGTATTAAAAACTTATTCGTACCTTTGCAACCCGAAATATGTAGTTTCGCTTTAGGATTGGAATTTGAATAAACAATAATATAAATTTAAAAATCAAACAAAATGCCTACTATTCAACAATTAGTAAGAAAAGGAAGAACGGTTTTGGTTGAGAAGAGTAAATCACCAGCACTTGACTCTTGTCCTCAAAGACGTGGTGTTTGTGTTCGTGTTTACACTACAACTCCTAAAAAACCTAACTCAGCAATGCGTAAAGTTGCTCGTGTGCGTCTGACAAACTCTAAGGAAGTTAACTCTTACATCCCAGGAGAAGGACACAACTTGCAGGAACACTCAATCGTATTGGTACGTGGTGGTCGTGTGAAAGACCTTCCGGGTGTGCGTTATCATATCGTTCGCGGTACTTTAGATACTGCAGGTGTGGCAGGTCGTACGCAGAGACGTTCAAAATATGGTGCTAAGCGTCCAAAACCAGGACAGGCTCCAGCGGCAGCTAAGGGTAAGAAAAAATAATTTTAGCTGAGTACAATCCTTTTAAGTAAAGACTTTATTAATTTCGTTTTGGTTTGTTGGAAAAGCTTTAAGGTTGAGTAAATATCTCAGAGGAGATGTTGAAGCAAACAGAGGTGCAGCCCCAAACTAAACATAATTTGTCAAACAAAATGAGAAAAGCAAAACCAAAAAAACGTGTGATCCTTCCGGATCCAGTATTTAATGATCAGAAGGTTTCTAAATTTGTAAACCATCTGATGTATGATGGAAAGAAGAATACTTCTTACGAAATCTTTTACGGTGCACTTAACGTAGTTGGTACTAAGTTGCCTGCAGAAGAAACTTCTGCTCTTGAAGTGTGGAGAAAAGCTCTTGAAAATGTAACTCCGCAGCTTGAAGTCAAATCTCGTCGTATCGGTGGTGCGACATTCCAGGTTCCTACTGAAATCCGTCCTGATCGTAAAGAATCTATCTCAATGAAGAATTTGATCTTGTTTGCTCGTAAGCGTGGTGGAAAGAGCATGGCTGATAAATTGGCAGCTGAAATTCTTGACGCTTATAACGAACAGGGTGGTGCTTTCAAACGTAAGGAAGATATGCATCGTATGGCTGAAGCTAACCGTGCTTTTGCACATTTCAGATTTTAATCAAGTAATAATTTAATAACTAAAGATTTAAAATGGCTAAACAAGATTTGCACTTGACCCGTAATATCGGTATCATGGCTCACATCGATGCCGGTAAAACTACGACTTCAGAACGTATCTTGTTCTATACTGGTCTGACTCACAAAATTGGTGAAGTTCACGATGGTGCTGCAACAATGGACTGGATGGAGCAGGAGCAGGAACGTGGTATCACTATCACATCTGCAGCTACTACTACTCGTTGGAAATATGCGGGTAATACTTATAAAATTAACTTGATTGATACTCCGGGACACGTTGACTTTACAGCTGAGGTAGAACGCTCTTTGCGTGTACTTGACGGTGCAGTTGCTGCATATTGTGCTGTAGGCGGCGTAGAACCACAGTCTGAAACTGTATGGCGTCAGGCTGACAAGTACAATGTTCCACGTATCGGTTATGTAAATAAAATGGACCGTTCTGGTGCTGACTTCTTCGAAGTTGTTCGCCAGATGAAAGATGTTCTTGGAGCTAATCCTTGTCCGGTTGTTATTCCAATCGGTGCAGAAGAAAACTTCAAAGGTGTAGTTGACCTTATCAAAATGAAGGCTATAGTATGGCACGATGAGACAATGGGTGCAGACTACGATGTAGAGGATATCCCTGCTAACCTTGTAGATGAAGCTCAGGAATGGAGAGATAAGATGCTTGAAAAAGTAGCTGAGTTTGACGAGGCTCTTATGGAGAAATATTTCGACGATCCTTCTACTATCACTGAAGAAGAAATCTTGCGCGCTCTTCGTGCTGGTACATTGAAGATGGACATCGTTCCTATGTTCTGTGGTTCTTCATTCAAGAACAAGGGTGTTCAGACTCTTCTTGACTATGTGTGTGCTTTCTTGCCTTCTCCGCTTGATACTCCAAACATTATCGGTACAAACCCAAGCACAGGTGCTGAAGAAGACCGTAAACCAGATGAAGATGAAAAGACTTCTGCTCTTGCGTTCAAGATCGCAACTGACCCTTATGTTGGTCGTTTGACTTTCTTCCGTGTTTACTCTGGTAAGGTTGAAGCTGGATCTTATATCTACAACTCTCGCTCTGGTAAGAAAGAACGTGTTTCACGTTTGTTCCAGATGCACTCAAACAAACAGAACCCTGTTGAGGTGATTGGCGCGGGTGATATAGGTGCCGGAGTTGGTTTCAAGGATATCCGTACAGGTGATACTCTTTGCGATGAAACAGCTCCAATCGTTCTTGAATCTATGGACTTCCCAGAACCGGTTATCGGTATCGCAGTTGAGCCTAAGACTCAGAAAGACCTTGATAAACTTTCTAACGGTTTGGCTAAGCTTGCAGAAGAAGACCCAACATTTACTGTAAGAACTGACGAACAGACAGGTCAGACAGTTATCTCTGGTATGGGTGAGCTTCACTTGGATATCATTATCGACCGTTTGAAACGTGAGTTCAAGGTTGAATGTACCCAGGGTCGTCCTCAGGTTAATTACAAGGAAGCTATTACTAAGACAGTAGAACTTCGTGAAGTTTACAAGAAACAGTCAGGTGGTCGTGGTAAGTTTGCTGATATCATCGTAACTATCGGCCCAGTTGACGAAGATTACAAAGAAGGTGGACTTCAGTTCATCGATGAGGTTAAAGGTGGTAACGTGCCTAAGGAATTTATCCCTTCAGTACAGAAAGGTTTCCAGACAGCAATGAAGAATGGTGTGTTGGCTGGCTTCCCTCTCGATTCATTGAAGGTTGTCTTGAAGGATGGTTCTTTCCACCCGGTAGACTCTGACCAGTTGTCTTTCGAAATTTGTGCTATTCAGGCTTACAAGAATGCTTGCGCTAAGGCAGGTCCTGTTCTTATGGAACCTATCATGAAGCTTGAAGTTGTTACTCCGGAAGAAAACATGGGTGATGTAATCGGTGACTTGAACAAACGTCGTGGACAGGTTGAAGGTATGGAGTCAAGCCGTTCAGGTGCTCGTATCGTTAAAGCAATGGTTCCATTGGCTGAAATGTTCGGTTATGTAACAGCATTGCGTACAATCACTTCAGGTCGTGCTACTTCTTCAATGACTTATGATCATCACGCACAGGTTTCTAGCTCAATCGCTAAGACTGTTCTTGAAGAAGTTAAAGGTCGAGTTGATCTGGTTTAAACAATAAAAATATCTTGAAGCCTATGAGGGCTAGCGAATGACTCTTAGCCCCCATGCTTCATCTTATCATAAATAACTAATTAATAATTTAAAACTTAACAATGAGTCAGAAAATCAGAATTAAACTGAAATCTTACGATCACAACTTGGTAGACAAGTCTGCTGAAAAAATTGTAAGAACTGTGAAGGCTACAGGTGCTATCGTTAGCGGTCCAATTCCATTGCCAACGCACAAAAGAATCTTTACTGTAAACCGTTCGACTTTCGTTAACAAGAAGTCACGTGAACAGTTCGAATTGTCTTCTTATAAGAGACTTATCGACATCTATAGCTCAACTGCAAAAACTGTTGACGCTTTGATGAAATTGGAATTACCAAGTGGAGTAGAAGTAGAAATTAAAGTTTAATCAATTAAAATTTAACTGAAATGCCAGGATTATTAGGAAAGAAAATCGGAATGACATCCGT
>Juniper_p1__coassemble_441_pt1 | contig 24956 bp, 21 predicted proteins | sample Juniper_p1__metabat2_low_PE_029 | metagenome-assembled genome bin Juniper_p1 | reverse complement strand
TAGGTTAGGATTGGGTACTGAAGGGTATTCAGATTTTCCCGATTTAACAGATGAACAGTGGGGAGAGATTATAGGATTAAGCAAGAATCAGTCTTTAACAGGATTCTTGGTTTCCGGCATAGAGAAACTGCCTGCCGGGAAAAGGCCTCAGAAAATGATTCTTCTTCCTTTGCTGAAACAGTGTCTGGATATAGAGGAGATGAACAGGAGGCTTAATATAGCTACGGCAAAGGCATATGAACAGTATGCGGAGAGTGGTTATGCTCCTATGGTGATGAAGGGACAGGGTAACTGCCTGATGTATGAGAATGGAATGAGGAGAATGCCGGGGGATATAGATTTGTGGCTCAGAAATGTGTGAGGACATTGGGGAGTCTGCATCTCACGGGATTCTGCAGGGCGGTGATGTATGTGCTGAAAGAGAAATTAGGATTGGAGGACAGGTATCTACTGATGGAGCCTGATGCAAAGCTTGGGGTATTTATGTTCAATGAGATTATGGCTACAGGGAACTTCGGATTTCATGACAGCAGATATTATGACTCGAAATCTTTTATGGATAAATACAGGATAAAAAGGAAATTCTTTATGATATGGAAATTTCCGTATGACTTGATGTGGTATCCGTATTGGAAGATTGAAAAACTTTTTTTAGGAAATAATAATTATAAAAATAAACCTTGACAAGCTCACAGATGCACAAAGTAAATAATTGACAATTAAGAATTGTGGATTGGAGTGGCAGCGTATAAAATATTGTATAAATTGTAATCTAAAGGATTGATTATGTTAACAAAAGAAGAGTTAGAACACTTGACATCTTATATTTTTAAAGACTTTACCATTTTTGCTGATAGTCTGGCTAAAGGGAAACATCCTACTTTATCTCCACCTTTTAATGAATATATGGATAAAGATAATGATATATTAGGTTACTATCATTATATATTCAGTGTATATTTTAAAGCTTTAGAAGCCTTGGGGGAAGAAACCATAAATATTGTGAATTACACAATGAAAGAGTTCATTAGGAAAAATAGTAATAGAGAAGTAAATTTTAGTATTCTTGATGAAGTTAAAAATCTATGTAATTCTATATTAGATGCCACAACACAATATTTAAAAGGATTTCAAGCTTTCGCGTTCGATAAATTAGAGTCAACTATGATTAAAGATGAATGCCATTTGTTAAATATATTGCCTATATTGTCGTCTTCAGCTCTTAATTTCTTTAGAGTAAGAAAGGGTAAAGACCTTAAAGAAAGAAAAGAATTGTTTCATACTCCATTTGAATTAAGAGGAAAGTGCGGCAGCTATAGATTCAGTTCTTTAGGTTATCCGTCATTATACATGGCTGCATCTATGGAAACAGCATTTTTAGAAACCAATGTAAAAGATCCTAAAGATTATTTTTGTTCATGTTTTAGGCCAACTAAAGAACTTTCTTTTATAGATCTATCTTTACCTAATAGGGATTTATTATTCTGGGAACATTATTCTTTATTGGTTTTCTATCCATTAATTGTTGCTTGCAACTTAAAAGTGAAGAAGAATGATGATCCTTTTAAACCTGAATATATTATTCCACAGCTGTTTGTACAGATTATTAGGTTGCACTCCAATAATATTGATGGTATCACATATACTTCTACAAGACATAAAAATATATCATATACAGATTTTAAGCAAAGGAATTTTGTAATGTATATTCCTAATGCAGAAACAGAAAAAGGATTTTCGAAGGAACTATCAAAAAAACTTGTATCTACCATTCCTGTATCATGTTATATTGATGACGCTTCAACTACGAAAGATTTGGAATCACTATGCTTAAAACAAGAGTTCGATACAATAGCTTTTTAAACTATTGCTAAGAAATTATCAAAGATTAAAAATCAGAAAACGATTCGAGATATCATAAGTTTTTTATTGTTGATAAATGAAAGTTTCAATTATAACATCGTGCTTCAATCGTGAAGCGACTATAGGACAGGCGATAGAGAGCGTCTTAGCACAGGATTATCCGGACATAGAGTATATAGTGGTGGACGGGGCGAGCAAGGACAGGTCGCTGGAGGTGATAAACAAATATAAGGACCGTATAGCGACTGTTATATCGGAACCGGACCGTGGTATGTATGAGGGTATAAACAAGGGTATAAGGGCTGCTACGGGCGATATAGTGGGGCTGCTGCATAGTGATGACTTCCTCTACTCTACTGACATCATCTCGAAAATAGTGAAGAGGTTTGAACAGACGGGAGCGGACTTCCTATATGGCGACGGGCTGTTCGTGGATTTCAATAATACGGACCGGGTGGTAAGGAACTGGATTGGAGGAGCATACTCTAAATGGAAGGTGCGCAACGGATGGCTGCCTCTCCACCCTACATGTTACATCAAGCGGTCGGCAATAGAGCAGAACGGGCTGTATGACGAGAGTTACAAGATTGCAGCGGACTCGGACTTTCTGTTCCGATATCTGTATGAGGCGGATCTGAAAGTGGAATATATGAAGGAGTATATAGTGAGGATGCGTATGGGGGGACTGAGCACTGACAGCAAACGGCGCAAGCAGATGTGGGAGGAGGATATACGCATGTATCGCTCGCACGGCCTGAACCCTACTATAACGAAACTGGAGAAAATGGCATGGAAGGTGCCGCAGTTTGTATCGGCTAAGCTGAAGAGGTTCTGATGATGAGAGAGTATAACTCTTGAACTTTTATCAGAAATTTATATTATATTTGTGGACGAAATATAAAAGCTAATGTCCAAAATGAAAATAGAATATTCTCTCCCTACATTCAATCCTGATGATGTAGATATCAGATTGCAATATATTTCTATAATGCAACTGGAAAAGATGATTGAATCCGGAAAACTGTACTTACCTGATGCGGATGATTTGCAAAGAATGTCGAATGCATGGAATGATAAAGAAAGAAGTTCATTCATTGAATCGATTATGGCTAATCTGCCGGGACAGATAATCTATCTGGACGGCAGTAAAGCTAAATGGACTATTATAGATGGGCTGCAACGCATCATATCTATTCACAGCTTCTTTAAGGATGGGTTTGTATTGAAAGGCTTGGAATATTTCAAAATGGAATGTGAGAACAAAACTTTTTCGGATATTCCTTTTTACCTGAAAAACAGAATTGAATCGACAAATATTCCGGCTTATGTGGTTAACCCGGGGACACCGAATGCCGTAAAATTCAATATTTTCAAAAGAAAAACCAAGATAGGCAAACAAAAAAACAGGGAAGAACTGAGGAATGCTTTTTATCAGGACTCTTTATCGGAATGTATCAGGGAACTGGCTGAATCGAAGGAGTTCCTGACGGCTACTCATAATCTGGTAAGTAAAAACGGTATGGCTGACAGGGAATTGGTAAGCAGGTATTTCGCATTCAGACTTCTATATCCGTTTTTTAATACTACGGAAAGTATGGATGATTTTATTGATAAGGGAATGAATGCTCTGGAAGCGTTGTACCAGGATATCTTAGAGAAGGAAATCAGACGGTTCAGAACTACAATGGAAAGGTGTCATGAGTTGCTGAATGATGTTACGTTTATTAATTTAAACTCTAAAAGGAAACGGGTTAACTATAATTTGTTTGACGCTTTTTCTTATGCTATTGCTGATTTGAATGACAGCGAATATCAAAATCTGAAAGATAAGGGAACGATATTCAAGGAGAAATACAGGATGCTTTTTAAGGATGAAGGCTTTTTATGTAGAACTAAGTTGAAACAAAGCTCGAAAAAAGCGGTACGGTACAGATTTGAGAATATGAAAAAGTTTATTAATCAATTTATCTAATGCATTATGATAAAGGAAATCAGGCTCAGGAACTTTAAGGCTTTCGAAGACGAAACTTTCAATATTAAACCTCTGACATTGATTACGGGAGTAAACGGCATGGGTAAATCTACACTGATACAATCGCTGCTGTTTCTGAAGCAAAATTTTGAACTGGGGTATCTGTTTAATCCAAACAAAAAATTGAGACTTAAACATGACTTCGTAAACATGGAATCTGTAGGGGACATGTGTTATACTTTTGCTAAAGAAAGAAGTATAGGGATATCTATTCAAGATGTGGACGGCAATGTATATCAATGGACTATGGATGCTAATGATGCCGGTAGTGAAGAAATGGATTATAATTATGAGGGAGGAGATATTAACGAATTGTCTTTGTTCAATGAAGGATTTATTTTTTTAGAAGCAGAGAGATGGGGGCCGAGAGCTGTGTACAACAAAAATGAGGCAAGGGCTTATAACACTTCGCTGGGCATACAGGGGGAACTTACTCCTGCTTATCTGAATAATGCTTTGGCCACTAACGAGGAAATTGGCCTGAAAGAGATGAGACATACAAGCCTGAATGAAAAACAGACTCAACTGACAGAGAATGTAAATGCATGGATGGCACATATTATGCAGGTTCCTGCACTTAAAGCAAGTACTACGGATATAGATAAGGATAAGATTAAACTTGAATTCGGTATGGCAGGGACTAAAGGGAAAAAATACTCAGCTCTGCAAGTGGGATTCGGTTTTACTTATTGTCTGCCGGTTATAGTGGCTTTGCTAAGAGCCAAGAAAAATGATTTGATTATCATAGAAAATCCAGAAGCGCATCTGCATCCGGCTGCACAGGTGGAATTAGGAAAGCTAATGGCTCTGGCAGCTGCGAATGGTGTGCAGATTATTATTGAATCGCATAGTGACCATATACTGAACAGCCTGAGACTGGCAAGAAAAGATGGAATAATCTCAAAGGAGCAACTTAATGTAATATTCGTGCAAAAATATTTTGGGGCGGATAAGGATATGGATGTTACTTATACGGATGAGATACAAATTAATGATGATGGTAAGTTGAATGCTCGTCCAAAGAATTTTTTTGACAGCTGGGATGATGTTCTGACACAATTAATCGACTGAAAGTATGGAGGCGTATTTTAATGAATTAAGCTTGCATTCTTTTACCGACAATGAAACGGCAAAAAATGCATTTCTGTTGTTAGGCAATTGTTTGAAGAAACTGTCGGAAATGGGTGTCTCCAATACGAGAATGACGGACGAGGCTACAAGAAAGGGGATTCTGAGTGGACAGACTCTGAACAGGGTTCTGAATAATGAAGCTGTAATTGACAAGGATTTAAAGTCTGTCATTATTAACAGAATGTGTACATTAGAACCTATAGATGACTTGGAAAACAAGTATAATGTAACGGGATTTCAATATAATGGGGAAGACTGTAAAGGATTAGGATGGGCTTGCGAGGATATTGAAGACTCTGTGGCATTAGGATTATCGCTGGAAGATATATGGACTGACAGGAATTACAACGTGAATATCTATATGCTTGATGAGGATGGAGAGGAAGTTTCTTCCGTTTCGCAATGTAAGCATGTGGTTACTCCGAATGGTATAGAAAACCTGAGAGATTTCTTTCAAACAAAAATCAATACACCAACTAATGGAAGGGTTCTGGCAATAGAAACCGTAAGTCTGTTTCCTCATCTGGTTTTTGCCGGGCAGGCATTAGAGCAACTTAAAAACATTAAAGATGCTGTGGCTGTAGAGCAAATCTATTATAGACTTAGGGATTTGGAAAGGGTGGCAGCTAATTCTATTGTTCCTATTTCAACTTCCATTTTCAAGTATAAAACAACGCCTGAATCGGAAACTCGCAGCAGATTGCCAGAAATGTTTGTTAAATTTGAGGATGGGGAGACAAGACACTGCTCATGGCATTCTCGTTTTACACCCGGTGCAGGGCGAATACACTTTTATTATGATGAAAGTGAAAAAATATTTTATGTCGGATATATTGGTGAGAAACTGTAAATGGGTGCTTATAGGAAGGTGCCGCAGTTTGTATCGGCTAAGCTGAAAAGGTTCTGATGATGAGGGAGCTGTTTTATAAGATTTTGAATAAAGGCCTTTGGGGTAGCGGCAGTTGCTCCAAAGGTCTTTCTGTGTCTGACAGAGAGAGAAGAACTCTTTTTGAAATGGGAAGGCTGCAGGCGGTGGGCGGTCTGCTGGCAATGGGGATGGATGTGTGTGGCGCAGACCTGGGAAGCGACAGGCTGAGCTGGATTAAGACGCTGATGTATATCGAAAAGAGGGGAAAGAAGATTGACTTGTTGGCAAGGAAGATAGTGGAGGAATTGGCCGATGAAGGAATGACTGCAGAGGTGTTCAAGGGGCCGTCGGTAGCGAAATGGTACAGGAAGCCGGAAGCGAGGAGTTTCGGGGATATAGACATAGTGGTGATGAGGGATGCGGAAAGAATTGAAGAGGTGCTGCGGAAATGGGGCATCGGATATAAAATGGAGCATGAGGATGTGGTGTGCATGATAGAGAGAATAAACGTGGAGTTTCATCATAGAAGGGATTATGTGTATTGCCCGAAGGATAACAGGACACTGCAGCAGTTGGTAAAGGATTTCCCGAATAGTAACGAGGTGTATCTGGCATGTATTATGGTGCATCTGAGGAGGCATATTCTGGCTTATGGCATGGGTATGAAGCAGGTGTGCGATGTGGCGGTGATGCTGAGGAATGCGGAGTTGGATATGGAGTTTCTTTCTAAAATAATCAAGGAACTGCATATGGAAAGGTTTTGTGCTGCTCTGTTCGGTTTCCTGAAGAGGTGTCTGGAGGTGGAGGTCTTCCCTATCGAGCCGGACTGTGGCAGGAACAGTGTGTTCATAGAGGAAACGGTATGGAGGGACGGTTATCTGCTGAAAATAGAGAGGGAGAACAGAAGCAAGGGACTGCCGGCTCTGAGGAGAGTGGCCGGAAACGCCTGGTTCTGGGTGAAAAGGTGTGTGAGGATGTCGGCTGTAATGCCGAGGGAAGCAGCCTGGTTCATTCCGTATATGGTAAAAAGAAGGGTATCTGTTTGGTAATCATAAGAAAAAAATCATATCTTTGTAACTGGTAATATTTTATCTTTATACTCGATAAATTAATAAATATGAATAATATATTATCAGTATTGGAAAACTATACTTTTGATAATGCGGATGACATTGCAAGGGTATTGGCTGATGACTTCAGAAAACGAAGAATAGAGAAGAATCTGACAAGGGAACAGGTGGCGGAACGTTCGGGAGTGGCTGTAAGTAATATCGTAAGGTTTGAACAGAAGGGGCTTATCTCGCTGAAGAACCTGATTACTTTAGCCATGGCAATGGATTATACTTCTGAGATTAAGAATGTGTTCAGCCAGCCTAAGTATTCTACGATGGAAGAGCTGACGCAAATCCGTAAAAACACAGGGAAAAGCAGGGCTTATAAAACGGGAACAGGGAAAAAGGAAAGGAAGGATTTATGACGGACAAGCTTACAGTGAAATATCACGGCGAAAAGGTGGGAACTCTGTCACTGACTCCGGATAACAGGCTTTGTGCATTCGAATATGACAGGGAATGGCTGACAGTAGGATTCAGCGTGTCGCCTCTTGAACTGCCACTGAAACCGGGGCTGTTTATCGCAAAACCAAGACCGTTTTATGGAAACTTCGGTATCTTTGAGGACAGCCTGCCCGACGGATATGGGAGGTATCTTCTTCACAGGGCTTTGATGCGTGAAGGTATTGATGACAGAAAGCTGACTTCGATAGACAGGCTTAGCTTAGTTGGCAACAGCGGTATGGGGGCTCTCTGTTATGAACCGGAAACAATTATAGCCAAAGGTGAGGAGGTGTCGGACTTTGATTTATTGCAGGAGAAGGCTCTGGAGGTGCTGAAGGAACAACAGGATACGGATGCGGGATTGTTGCTCTACAACAGCGGAAATAGCGGGGGGTGCAGACCTAAAGCTGTCTTTTCTGACAATGAGGGACACTGGCTGGTTAAGTTCAGGCATACTTATGACCCTATGGATATGGGACTGCAGGAGTTTCATTATAATGAAGTAGCGAAAAAATGCGGAATAAATGTCACTGACTTCAAGCTTACTGCAGGAAAGTATTTTACTACGAGGCGGTTCGATATTACAGAAGATGGTGAACGTATTCATACAGCTACGGCGGGAGGACTGCTTTGTGTGTCACTGTCTGAACCGGTTCTTGACTATTCTAATCTGATGGCTCTTACGGGGTATCTGACTCAGAATCCGAAAGATGTGGAGGAAATGTATAGAAGGATGGTGTTCAACTATCTGACTGACAACAAGGATGATCACTGCAAGAATTTCAGTTTCATGGTAAGGAAAGATGATGCAGGGAAATGGAAATGGCATTTGGCTCCTGCGTATGACCTTACACTATGTGCAGAAGGGTACAACGGGCAGCATGCTACATCTGTGAACCAAACGGGATTCCCTACCCTAACGGATTTTATAGCTGTGGGGACCAAAACGAAAATGAGCGAAAAAAGGTGTCGTGAAATTTTTGATGAGGTTTACGGAAATTGTGGGGACCTGTTGTTGAATGATATTCGGTAATATTGTGTAACTTTGCATAAAAATCGAAATAATACGGAGATGTCGGCTGACGGCATATCGGCTTATGCTGACCTGAGAAGGCTGACGGGGAATCCTGAGGCTAAGGTGATGGAGGTGAGCAGGAGCTGATAATAATTAAAAATGAATAATTAAGAACTATAAACTTAAAAACTAACAAAATGAATATTGCAGTAGCAGGAACAGGATATGTGGGGTTGTCTATTGCGACTCTATTGGCACAGCATAACAGGGTTATGGCTGTGGATGTTATAGCTGAAAAGGTGGAGAAGATAAACAACCGTATCTCTCCTATTCAGGATGAATATATAGAAAAGTATCTGGCTGAAAAGGAACTGGACCTGAAGGCTACTCTCGACGGGGAGGCGGCTTACAGGGATGCGGAGTTTGTGGTGATAGCGGCTCCTACGAACTATGACCCGGTGAAAAACTATTTCGACACGAGTCATGTGGAAGAGGTAATCGACCTGGTGAGAAGTGTGAACCCAAAGGCGGTGATGGTGATTAAGAGTACTATTCCTGTGGGATACTGCGAGGGACTGTACAGGAAGTATGGAAGGGACCTGAAGCTGCTGTTCTCGCCTGAGTTCCTGAGGGAAAGCAAGGCTCTGTATGACAATCTCTACCCGAGCCGTATCATCGTGGGATGTCCGGACAAAAAACTGACTGACCATGCGGAGGAACTGAAGGAGGCGGCAAGAACGTTTGCCGACCTGCTGAAGGAGGGTGCCATAAAGGAGAATATTGACACTCTGTTCATGGGACTGACCGAGGCGGAGGCGGTGAAGCTGTTTGCAAACACTTATCTGGCGCTGAGGGTTTCGTACTTCAACGAGCTTGACACGTATGCGGAGATGAAGGGACTGAACACTGTGGATATTATAAACGGTATCAGCCTTGATCCGAGAATAGGCAATCATTATAACAATCCGTCGTTCGGATATGGCGGCTACTGTCTGCCGAAGGATACGAAGCAGTTGCTGGCCAACTATGCGGATGTGCCGGAGAATCTGATTCATGCGATTGTGGAATCGAACAGGACAAGGAAGGATTTCATAGCGGACCAAGTGCTGAAAATGGCGGGATATTATGACTACTTCAACAAGGGGGTCTTCAGACCGGAGAACGAGAAGGAATGTGTGATAGGTGTGTACAGGCTGACAATGAAATCGAACAGTGACAACTTCCGCCAGAGTTCTATTCAGGGAGTGATGAAGCGTATCAAGGCGAAGGGGGCTACGGTGATAATATACGAGCCTACTCTTGAGGACGGTTCGACTTTCTTCGGCTCGAAGGTGGTGAACAATATGGAGGAATTCAAAAAACTGTCAGGAGCAATCATTGCCAACAGATATGATTCATGCCTGGACGACGTTAGGGAAAAGGTATATACAAGGGATATTTTCAAGAGGGACTGAAAAAATCTGTGATTTGAACTAAAAAATCAACTTTTTTTCATATAATATATTGAAAATAAATTATAACTTTGTAATATAGTAAAAAAGTAAATGGTTATGAAAAAGGCGATTTTAACAATAATGGTTGCGGCTCTGGCAGGATTTGCAGGGGCGCAGGAAAAGGTTACTGTGGGTAACAAGTTCTTCGATAACTGGTATTTCGGCGTTAACGGTGCATATGAAAGACAACTTGGTGATTCATATATGGATTCTGACCGAAACGGAGGTATAGTAGGTTTTGAATTAGGTAAGCAGGCTACACCGGCATTGGGAGTTTCATTCCAGACTCTGACAGGTATAAATACCACATCGAGTGCGAATGCTTTCGACGAGATACAGTTTATATTGAACGGCAAGCTGAACCTCTCAAATTTGATAGGAGGAGCAAAGGAACAGCCAAGACTGTTTGAGATAGAAGGTATAGCAGGACTTGGAGGCGGACGTGAGTTCTTCGCTTCAAGACAGTGTGATGACAAGAATTTCTTCCTGTATAAAGGGGGACTGAGCTTTAACTTCAATCTGGGTAAGGAGAAGCAGTGGACTTTCAGCATGAGGCCGGCATTAGTGGCAAAACTCGGCGACGGAGCACCAAGAAATACTTCGTTTGAACTGATGGCGGGACTGCTCTATCATTTCAAGAACTCGAACGGAAAGCGTTATCCAACCGTAATGATGGCATACAGCCAGGATGAAGTGGACAGACTGAACGATGAGATAAACGACATGAGGAGAAGGGTGAATGCATTGGAAGATGATGTAAGAAAGAAGGATAATGAAAACAGAAATCTGATGGCATCGCTCAATGAATGTGCGGAGAAGGTGGAAAAGGCTGAAGATAAGGCTGTGGATTCGTTTATCGAACCGGTTGTGGCATTCAGAAAATCTGTTGCTGAGGTGGATATGACACAGCTGTCGAATATAGAAAGCATTGCAGCATATATGAACAAGTATCCTGAGCTGAAACTTGAATTGAAAGGTTATGCTTCGCCGGAAGGTAATGCTAAATTCAACCAGAAACTGTCTGAAAGACGTGCATTTACGGTTAAGGAAATACTGATCAACAAATACGGCATAGAGGCTGAGAGAATCGATGCCAAAGGTATGGGCGTAGGCAAAAACTTCTCTAAACCGGAAATGAACAGGGCGGTAATCGCAACATTCAAGAAATAGTTTTTACGATTATACAAGAAAAGAGGGCTATATTATAAGTATAACCCTCTTTTTTATATTTTTTTTAAGTCTGTCTTGTTTGTAAAATAAAAAAATAATTACTTTTGCCCAGTATTTTATATAGCATAGTAAGTTAGATTATTAATAAAGGTAAACACATTTACATGTTTAATAAATTGAAACTGGTGGCGTTGCTTATGATACCGGCCATGGCAGCCGGGGCAAAGGACGGACCAAAAAGCGGATTCAGGGAAAACCTGAAAGAATGTATTACGGTGAAAAAGGCCAATGAAGGCTGGTTTATGGGGCCGGCAATAGGTACACAACTGTATGTGGGGGACTCGGATAATCTGCACCCCTTGGGATACAGACTGACAACAGCTCTTGAAGGGCAGGTAGGAAAATGGATAACACCGGCCATAGCGCTCAGGCTGAGGGGAACAGGAGCAAGAATTACAGGGGGAAATCTATCTGTAGAAAGAAATGCAATGAACATGGTATTTATGAGTGCAGACTGTATGTTTGACGCTCTGAGTATATTTGCAAAAGCGGATGAGGAAAGAAAAGTCACTCTATTGCCTTATATAGGTGTAGGAGCTGCAATGAACATTGATATAAGGGAGGTCAGCCCTTCTCTTACTGTGGGAGCACAGGTATTGTTCAGGGTAAGCGAGAGAATAAATATGTTCACAGAACTGAAGGGTACGCTGCTGAATGACAAAATAGACGGCAGTGCTACAGGATTCCCGTATGAAGGGTCTGCAGTGCTGAATGCAGGATTCCAGTTTAAATTTTAATCAGAGGTTTTTATGATGTGTATAAAGGATTACGCTAAAAGAATGATGATATGCTGGGGAATGACGGTGGCATGCACCGGAATTGTCATGGCACAGGAAAATACTGAAGCCAAACTTCCTACGGACTCGGTGGCTGCCGCAAAGCTGCAGGAACTCAGAAAGAGAAAAGAGGCTAAGGTAACAAAGCTTACAGTGAAGGAAAGACTGGCTTTCAGGGCAAATATGGTGGGATGGGTATTGGCTACTCCGAGTGTGGGGGTGCAATATGACCTGACACCATGGGACTATAACAAATGGACACTGGGGGCAGATGTGAAATGGAATCCGGGGTCTAACCAGACATTTGTACCAAGCCTGGAATATAAAATGCTTGATGCAAGAATCGAGGCAAGGAAGTATTTCAGGGAGAGCCTGACTATAAAACCGGGACAGAAGAGAATGCCGAAATACTGGAGGGCTTACTACTGGGGAGTATATGCAGGATATACTGACTATACCCTATATCTGAGAAATGGCTATACAGGCAGACATGTCGGAATCGGAGGTACGGCTGGATGGGAAATACCGTTGATTACTTTTGCTACGGGAGGACTTGACCTGGATCTCGGACTGAGCGCAGGATGGATATACGGAGAAAGTAAAAAAAGGATTGATAACAGCGGGAATTATACATTTACCAATGTAAAAGACTGGCATTTCACTCCCTACCCTGTCATCTCGGAAGTAAGAGTGGCTTTGGTGTACAGATTCAAGTCGGTAAAGGAAAAATATAACAGGTCGAAAAGATAAGAACAATGAAGGTAAAGAGTTTTCTATTTAAAATATTCGTACTGGCCGTTATGGCTCTGCAATGCAATGATGCTGCAGCACAGCTGCTCTCGGTAAAGACTAATGCATTGCTTTGGGGTAACCTCACTCCCAACCTTTCGCTTGAACTGGTAACTACAAAAAAGACAAGTCTGGAGGGAACGGTATTCTATTCGTTAAACAATACTCCATTTGATACACAACTGATGGGTGCACAGGCCGAAATGAGATACTGGATTTCGGGTAGACCTATGAACAGACTGTTCGTGGGGGTATCTCTATCTGCATTGAGATATGATACAACGTTTGGACGTGGAAACAGGCATCAGGGAGATGCCATAGCACCCGGTATAGTTTACGGTTATGCCCTGCCTATTGGGAACAGATGGAATATAGAGTTTGCTGCAGGTGTGGGATATTTCTGGTACAGCGAAAGAAAATATGGAAAAGGAACGGATAATATATGGTCTGAACCGTATAATGAGCATGGAGGAAGAATGATTCCTACAAAACTGTGTATATCATGCGCTTATTTATTCTAAATGTATAGCAGTATGGAAAATATGAAGTTTAAAAATATGGTATTAAGACTGTCGATGGCTGTATGCATGGCATTGATGTTTGCAGCTACGGCCACTGCACAGAGAATGATAAGGGTTTCGGGTACAGTATATAATGCGGCGGAAACAAAGAAGAAGGTGCCGGTGACTGAGGCGGAAGTGATAGTGTACAGCTGTAAGACTGTGGCGGAAGGTGAAAAACTGAAAAAGGAACTTGATGCGGACGACTTAGAGGTGGCAATGTTTGTAGACCCGGAAACGGTGAAAAAAATTGACCATAACGGATATTATGAGATTCTGGTACCGGACAACGGGGCACTGGTTTTCAAGGCAGAAATGTCGAAGGCAGTGATGATGAGGGTGAACAATATGATGAAGATAGATGTCAGCATCGACTTAGGACGTCAGTTGGACGAAGTGGTAGTGACGGGTATAAGAACGGAGCTGCAGCCTGAACCGGCAATAGGTGGACTGATGGGAGATATGTTTATAGTATCGAACACATTCCAGCTGCCGCAGCAGATGGGCAGTGACTACTCGAGATTAGTGATACAGCCTTATACGGTGATGTGCGACGGACTGAACAATGACACAATAGCTTACAACAAACCGATAGTGGTGGACGGAAAGGAATTCAGAAATGCACAGCTCAGAAAGATGGGGTATGTGCTGAAGAGGGACCCGCTGGAGGAATATGTAAGAAAAGATGTGTCGCTGACTGACCGGAAACTCGACATAGTATGGAACGACACCGTGAAGGTGCCGAATCCTGGTGTGAACTACAGCTGTTATGCTGACTTCATAGTGGAGAACATGCACACATTGGGGTATAACAAGAATTTCCAGATTGTGTCATGCAAGAACAAGAGACCGATGCAGTTTCTTGAATACTCACTGACATATAAGGAGATGGATTTCAACTCCAAGTTCAACAGGGAAAGGGCACAGATAGAGAAGAGAAACTCGGCGGACAGGGTGTCGCTGACTTTCGAAATAAGTTCCGACAAGCTTGTGGATACTCCGGAGAACATGCAGAACATGAACAAGATTAAGCAGAAGCTGCAGGAAATTGTGAACGAACCGGGAGCTACACTGAAGGAACTCTATATCACGGGATATTCATCGCCGGAAGGTTCGTATGCATCGAATATGGCACTGGCGGAAAAACGTACAAGGAAGGTGCTGAACGATGTGGTGTCGATATTGCCGGGAAGTGTGAACAGAATGCTCTACAAGGTGCCTAAGGCTGTGGTAAAGCCATGGACGGAAGTGGTGGACCTGCTGGAAAAGGACAGCCTGTATGAAGAGGCAAATGGTATAAAGGAGGTACTGGAGAAATATCCGGACAATATGGACAGGCAGAGTATTGCAATAGCAGGACTGCCATACTACAGACCTACTATCGTGAATTATCTGGAGAATCTGAGACAGGTAGAATACAGCATAAAGTTTGATGTGTACCGCGAACCGACAGACCAGGAGGTATGGGAAGCTTACCAGAAGAAGGGTATGGACGGTATATATACAAGATATGAATACTGGAAACTCTTCCAGATGATAAAGGATGACAGGGAACTGGAACGGTTTGCAATGAAGGCGTATAAGGAATCGGGAGACAATCCGTGGCCTCTTGCTGCAAACATTGTGGCTGTACAGTACCTGAAAAGGGATACATTCGACGTGAAGCTATTGGAACCGCTGGTAGACAAGACTGTGTATGTGACAAACTACGAGAGAAAGAACATAGACACGAAGAGAATAGAACTGGTAAACCCGGCGGAGATAGTGAACAACCAACTGTGTATGTATATCAAGGCCTATAACTATAAGGATGCGAGCATTATGGCACAGCTGCTGCCGGATGACAGCCAGTATGACCTGGTGAAGGCTTTTGCATGGGTTCTTGGAGGATATTACAGAGGAGGAAGAACCGTGGAAGAGGTGGAAAGATGCAGAAAGACTTTCGAAACGGTAAAGAACTCCTCGAAAAGAAATGCCGTGATAATGTATCTGGCTCTGGAAACAAAGGCGGGAAACAATATGGCGGAAAAGGCAATAGCGGAACTGCCGCAAGACGACGCGATGACATGGTATCTGAAGTCGATTGTTACGGCAAGAAGAGGTGATGCGGGATTTGCAGACACAATGATGAACCTGTATCAGTGCTTTATGATAGACAAGGCTTTTATAGCTACGGCTAAGAACGACGGAGAATTTACGGATGAAGTGGTGGAAGATGCTGAAAATATGTTAATGTTTTAAGGAAACAGATATAAATGAAACTGAACGGAATTTTTAAGGCTTTATGCTGTGCGGCACTGGCTTCAGCACCGGGAATGGCTATGGCGCAGCAGGACAGCTCTGCTGTAAAGAAATATTTTAACGCTAAGGACTATCTTCTGCAGGACAGATATGTGCCGGAAGGAATAAAATTCGACAGAAAAGCCAAAGGCAGGAACTTCAGCATTGGAGGTTTCGTGGGAATGAGCAAACTGCAGGGGGCAGGCTCTGTGTCGCCGGTACTGAATGAGTTCGGTATCTTCACAGTAAAGGATGTGAGCAGCTTCAATTCTTTCAGACTGTCGCTGACAGGGGGAAAGAATATAGCTTTGGGAAGAATGGGAGCCGAACTGGACCATATATTCAGAATAACGGACTATCTGAGAGGATGGGACGTAGACAGAAACTTCTATATGGAAACAGTTTGGGGAGCAGGAGCATACGGAGTGATACCCAAGGACGAAAAGATGAAGTTTGCCTGGGGACTGCACGGAGGTCTGATACTGACAAGAAGGATGAGCAGCAAGCTTGACTTCTATATAGAACCGAGACTGAATGTCTACTCTGACATGATAGACGGGCATGATATCCCGAGAAACTATGATATAGGATTTCAGGCAATGGCGGGATTCAGATACAGGCTGACTCCTTACAAATATACACAGTATCCTAATGTGGACCTACTGGACAACTTCTTCTACGAAATGTATGCGGGTACATCGGGGGACTTCAACAGCAGGGTGTGGAACTATATGGGAATGAAGACATTAGGTTCTACTGCAGGTATAGCCATAGGTAAATGGGTTTACCCTCTCGGTATAAAGGGTACATTCTACGGAGGATGGAGATATACGCCGAATGACAGAAGGACAGCTATAAGCGAGGAACTTTATCTGGGACTTAGACTTGAAGGAATGGTGAACCTGAATACCTTCTTCCTGAGAGAGATAACTGACCCGCGATTTGAGCTGAACCTGACTGGAGGTTACCAGATAGGATATCTGGCTCATAAGGGTACGGGAGTCTATAAAAAGAAAATAAAGCTTTACCACGGCCCTACCCTTGCGCTGCAGGCTCTGTATTTCGTAAGGCCTGATCTCGGACTGTTTGCACAGGCAAGATGGGGTGAGGAGAAATATAACCAGGACATGATGGATAACTCTATCGAAAAAAGAGTTATGAGGAATTTAGGTCTGGAACTTGGTGTGCAGTACAGAAGAAGATATGAAACAATAGAAAAGAAGCAGAGCAGATATGCTTTCAGTCCTTATAACTTTGTATCGGCACAGATTGGTACAAACTTCCCTCTTCATACCGCAGGTATGACCAAAGGAGTATTCCTGAATGAATTGGGACAACAGTTCTCCATAAGCTACGGAAGAAGATACAGCAGAGTGGCGGCTGTGAGGGGTACACTGGAGGCCGGAAGATATGGATATGACAACGGTAACGGTACTTATCCGCTGACATTGGCCGGAGACATTATGATAGATGCACTCTCGACGGCCGGAGGATATAATCCGGAAAGACTGGTCGGGGTAATGCCGTTCTTAGGACTTGTATTTACACACAACGAGCTGTGTGAGGAAAACAACTTCGGAGTGCAGGGAGGTGTAAACCTGCAGTTCAGGGTGAATGACGAATGGTGCATATTGGGCGAAGGAGGGCTGAGACTATATAAGGGACAGATTACTCCAAGCTCGAGAGTCTATACCACAGCGAGATTCTCGTTCGTACCGAATATCTCGGTGGGTGCTGCTTACAGATTCTGAATAAACTTATAAAAAGATTTTCCTTATGAGAAACTATACGCATAATTACAACAACTTTATATCGAGCGTACTGATATGTACGGAAACGATAATCTGCGGAGCGCTCTTCTGGTTTATGACACAGTACGCAGAAAAAACAAGGTGGGAGAAACTGATAATGGCATCGGACATTCAGACTATACTGACTGTGATGCTGATATTTGCACTTAGTGATTCGGCTGTTGGAATTGTGCTGTTCAAGAGAAAGGTGTTTGCCTTCGAAATAATAGGCAGAATCTCGAGAACGATGTTTCTCTTCAGTATAGCTTCGTTCGTGATACTGCAGATAGGATATTTCATGGATGCATGGTCATATCTGTATGCTTTGTTCCTGATAATATTAGGGCTGTCGCTGTCGGTGGAAAGACTGATACTGAGATATATAGTAAAGAGATACAGAACGAAGGGCAGGAACCTGAGATTTGTAGTGCTTGTGGGATCAAGCAGAAGCATGAACGAACTGTATCACGAGATGACGGAGCAGGACTGGTCGGGATACAGGGTGCTGGGATATTTCGACTATGAAAGGAATTTCGACATGCCGGAGGAGTGCAAGTATCTCGGTACACCGGATATGGTGGAAGAGTTTCTGGAAGTGAACAAACATGTGCACTATCTGTACTGCGGACTCAGGGATATCTACAAGAACGATATAATAAAGATTATCAGTTTATGCGAAAACAATCTTGTGAGGTTCTACAGTGTGCCAAACATGCATAACTATGTGCAGAACATGGTGTATCTCGATGCAGTGGGAAGTGTTCCTATACTGAAACTGAGAAGCGAGAATATTTCGAGGTTAGGCAACAAGTTTCTGAAAAGGGCGTTCGACATTGTGTTCTCAGGGCTGTTCCTGTGTACGGTATTCCCAATAGTGCTGATTATAGTGACTATAGTTACCAAGATTACAATGCCGGGACCGGTGTTCTTCCGACAGAAAAGAAACGGACTGAACGACAAGGAGTTCTACTGCCTGAAATTCAGGAGCATGAAGGTGAACGCTGATGCAGACAAGCTGCAGGCTACTAAGGATGACCCGAGAAAGACAAAATGGGGTAACATAATGAGAAAGACAAACATCGACGAGCTGCCTCAGTTCATAAACGTGTTCCTGGGAGATATGAGTGTGGTGGGACCAAGACCGCACATGCTGAAACATACGGAGGAATATTCGAAGCTGATAGACAAGTATATGGTGAGACATCTGGTCAAGCCGGGTGTGACAGGATGGAGTCAGGTGACAGGATTCAGAGGCGAGACCAAGGAACTGAAGGATATGGCCGGAAGAATCAGAGGCGACATATGGTATATAGAACACTGGTCGTTCTGGCTGGATATCTATATCATATACAAGACTGTGGCCAATGTATTCAAAGGCGAAGAAAAGGCTTACTGACAACAGGTTGAATGAGACTTTTTATAGAAAATATTGTGAAAAAGTGCCATACAGTTATGTAGCGGCACTTTTTTTTATTACCTTTGCAACTCATATAGAACATGTTTTTGTAATAATATTGTAATTTCATGAGAATTTTCTTTATCAGCGTAGCAATCGCGCTTCTTTTTATGGGTAATTCCGGGGCTTATGCACAGATGGGTATGACCGACTCGCAAGTGATTCAATATGTAAAGGATGGATTAAAACAGGGCAAAAGCCAGCAGCAGCTTATGATGGAGCTGTCGGCAAAAGGTGTGACAACCGAACAGGCTATGAGACTGAAGCAGATGTACGAAAACGGAGAGATTAGTACGGATTCGGAACAGACAAAAACCGTTTCCGATACAAGCAGGATGAGAGAAGAGGCAGCTACAGAGAAAAAGGCAGAGGAAGCCAAACCACAGGAAAGTGCTCCGGCACAGGCTCCGGCTGAGAACAGTATGGCTGACCAGGTGTTCGGAAGGAATATTTTCACAAACAGCAACCTGTCGTTCGAACCGAATACAAACTTAGCTACACCGGAGAACTACAGATTAGGACCGGGCGATGAGATTATCATCGACATATGGGGAGCAAGTGAGGATATCATCAGAAAGGAAATATCACCGGAGGGAAGTATCAATGTGCCGGGACTGGGTATCATCTCGCTGAACGGAATGAACATTGCTGACGCAAAGGAATATCTGAAAAGCGAACTGAGCAGAATATATGCCGATGAGGGCAACAAGATACAGGTGACTTTAGGAAAGACAAGAAGCATCAAGATAAACGTGATGGGTGAAGTGATGGTGCCGGGCACATATACCCTATCGGCTTTCGCTTCGGTATTTCATGCTCTGTACAGTACGGGGGGCGTGACTGACCTCGGTAGCCTGAGAAACATCATGGTGACAAGAAACGGCAAGACTGTGGCAAAGGTGGACGTGTACGAATATATCCTGCAGGGAAAGACTTCGGACGACATAAATCTTCAGGAGGGCGATGTGGTGATTGTACCTACTTACGAAGCCATAGTGAAGGTGGAAGGTAAGGTGAAACGTCCGATGAAATATGAGATGAAAGCGGATGAGACAGTTTCTACGCTGCTGAAATATGCGGGATTCTTCGCTCCTAATGCCTACAAGAACAGTGTGAGGGTGATAAGACAGGAAGGAAGAGAATATTCTGTGGCTACTGTGGAAAGAGATAACTTCGGGGCATTCAAGGTGATGGACGGCGACGTGGTGAGCGCTGATTCGACTATAAACAGATTCTCAAACAAGCTTGAAATAAAGGGTGCTGTGTACAGACCGGGAGTGTATGAATTCTGTGATGAGATAAACACTGTGGGCAAGCTGCTGAAGCAGGCTGACGGACTGTTGGGCGATGCGTTTACAAACCGTGCGGTGCTGTACAGACAGAGAGAGAACCTGACAAGTGAGGTGCTGCCGGTAGACGTGAAGGGTATAATTGACGGTACGGCTCAGGATGTGGAACTAAGAAAGAACGATGTGCTTTACGTGCCGAGCATCTACGATATAAAGAGCATTGGTAACGTGTATATCTCAGGAGAGGTGGTGAAACCGGGTACTTATCCGTATGCAGACAATATGACTCTGGAGGATATCGTAATCACTGCCGGAGGACTGAAGGATGCGGCTTCGTTAGTGAGAGTGGATGTATCGAGAAGAATGAAGGACAATAAGGGTACACATGCTATAGATACTGTGGGACAGAATTTCTCGTTCGGACTGAAGGACGGATTCATAGTGGACGGTGAGCCGGGATTCGTACTGGCACCATACGACCAGGTGTTCGTGAGAAGAAGTCCGGGATACAGCGAACAGAAAAATGTAACTGTGGACGGTGAGGTGTTATACGCAGGAGAATACAGTCTGAACTACAAGAGCGAAAGACTGAGCAGCCTGATAGAGAGAGCCGGAGGAATGACTGCTTTCGGATATGCAAAGGGGGCGAAACTGACGAGAGTGGCAAACGATCATGAAATAGAGCGCATGAGAAGCGTGATAAAAATGATGAAAAGAGAATTGGGCGAAAGTCTGGCCAACTCGTTGATGATGGAACTTGACAGCGTATTTACAGTGGGTATCGACCTGGAGAAAGCGATGAAGAATCCGGGTGGAGATGACGATATAGTACTGAGAGAAGGCGACGTGATAAGTGTGCCGGAAATGACAAGCACAGTGAAGATAAACGGTGCAGTGATGATGCCTAACACTGTGACTTATCTGGAAGGAAAGAAAGTAAGCTACTATCTGGATCAGGCCGGAGGATACTCTCAGAATGCGAAAAAGACCAAGAAATTCATTATCTACATGAACGGAGAGGTGACAAAGGTGAAGAGCAGAAGCAAGGAGGTGGAACCGGGATGTGAGATTGTGGTACCTAACAAGATTAAACAGAACAGAATAGGTGAAGTGATAGGTTATGCCACTTCGTTTGCTTCACTGGCTACAATGATTGCTTCTATGGCTAATCTGTTGAAGTAGTCTTCAGTTCTTAGTTGTTGGTTTTTAGTTAAATTGAGATTTATGGAAGAACAGGAAATAGATTTGGTAGAATTGGCCAGAAAACTCTGGAAAGAGAGAAAGCTGATTCTGAAGTCGTGCGGATGGGCTGCACTTATAGGTCTTGTGGTGGGATTCAGCATACCGAAAGAATATACTACGACGGTAACTTTAGCTCCTGAAACAGGGATGAACAATTCAATGAGCGGTGGGCTTTCATCACTGGCAGGTTTGGCAGGTATAAGCCTCGGAGATATGCAGGGTGCAGATGCGCTGTCGCCTACCCTATATCCGGACATCGTGAAGTCAATACCTTTCTCTGTAGAAATGTTCGACGTGAAGGTGACGGACAAGAAGGGCGAACTGAACACTACTGTATATGACTATCTGAAGGAACATCAGAAAAAGGCATGGTGGAGCTATGTAATGTCTGCTCCGTTCGAAGCGCTGGGATGGGTGATGAAAACAGTCAAGGGTGAGGAACCTGAAGACACGACGAATGTGGTGGACCCGTTCAAGCTTACACTTGACCAGAGGAATATTATAGATGCTCTCGGAAAGAGTATCGAGGTGGAAGAGGACAAGAAGACTTCGCTGATAAAAATATCGGTAACGATGCAGGACCCTCTGATTTCGGCCACACTGACAAATACGGTGATGGAGAAACTGCAAGAATACATCACTACCTACAGAACGAACAAGGCAAGAAAGGACCTGGAATATACGCAGATGCTTTACGAAGAAAGCATGGAGAAATATCATAAGGCACAGGAAACTTATGCTATGTATATGGACAGGAACCAGAATATATCGTTGAGAACAGCCCAGACACATCAGGAAAGACTGAAGAACGAGATGGAATTAGCTTTCAATGTGTATAACCAGACTGCACAGCAGCTGCAGGTGGCCAAGGCTAAGGTTCAGGAGGACACTCCGGTATATACAGTAGTGGAAGCTGCAACTGTACCTCTGAGAGCTGCGAAACCGTCGAAACCTCTTATACTGATAGGATTCGTATTCCTGGCAGGTGTGGGTTCATGCGGATGGATTCTCTTCGGAAGGGAGCTGAAGAAGGAAATAAGAGACAAGGAATAGTTTCTATAACGTAACTTATATAATAAAAGAATGAGAAAAGTAGCATTGATTACGGGTATTACAGGCCAGGACGGTTCTTATCTGGCTGAGTTCTTATTGGAAAAAGGATATGATGTGCATGGTACAATCAGACGTTCGTCTGTAGACTTCAGAGAAAGAATTGCGCATCTGGAAGGACAGCCAAACTTTCACTTACATTATGCTGACCTCGGTGACTCTATGAGCATCATGCAGGTGATGAGCAAGGTACGCCCTACTGAGGTGTATAACCTGGCTGCACAGAGCCACGTGCAGGTATCTTTCGACTCGCCTGAGTTTACTGCCAATGTGGATGCGACAGGTGTATTGAGAGTGTTGGAAGCTGTACGTCTGTGCGGACTAACTGATACTTGCCGTATATATCAGGCATCGACTTCGGAACTTTACGGAAAGGTGGAGGAAGTGCCTCAGAACGAAAATACACCGTTCCACCCCTACTCTCCATATGCTGTAGCCAAACTGTACGGATTCTGGATTGTGAAGGAATATCGTGAGGCTTACAACATGTTCTGCTGCTCGGGTATCCTGTTCAACCATGAGAGCGAAAGACGTGGAGAAACTTTCGTAACAAGAAAGATTACTCTGGCTGCTGCACGTATAGCTCAGGGAAAGCAGGAGAAGCTGTATTTGGGTAATCTGGATTCTCTGCGTGACTGGGGTTATGCAAAGGACTATGTGGAATGTATGTGGCTGATTCTTCAGAATGATACTCCTGAGGATTTCGTTATCGCAACAGGCGAACAGCACAGCGTTAGAGAGTTCTGCTATCATGCATTCAAGCGTGCCGGAATTGAACTGGAATTCAAGGGTGAAGGTATCAACGAGAAGGGGTATGACAAGGCTACAGGCAAGTGTCTGGTAGAAGTAAGCGAAGACTTCTATCGTCCTACTGACGTGGTAAATCTTTGGGGTGACCCTACGAAAGCCAAAGCTAAACTGGGATGGAACCCTACAAAGACAAGCTTCCAGGAACTGGTGAACATAATGGTGGATGCTGATATGGCCAAGGTGGCTGTAGAAAGACACAGCGAACACGTGAGAACTAATCTGGCTGAGTATCTGGAGAAGGGAATCGTGAAGTAATTAATAGTTAATAATTAAGAATTAGGGGTGGTACTCTCATTTTTAATTATTGATTTTTCATTGAGTAACATGTTGGACAAAAACAGTAAAATATACGTGGCAGGACATCGCGGATTGGTGGGTTCTGCCATATGGAATAACCTGATGCAAAGAGGTTATACCAATCTTGTGGGAAGGACTCACAAGGAACTGGACCTCCTGGATGGGGTGGCTGTGAAGAAATTCTTCGATGAAGAAAAGCCGGATGCAGTGATTCTGGCTGCAGCACATGTGGGCGGAATCATGGCTAACTCTATATACAGAGCCGATTTTATATACAACAATCTGCAGATACAGCAGAACGTGATAGGCGAAAGCTTCAGACACGGAGTGAAGAAACTGCTCTTCTTAGGAAGTACATGTATCTATCCGCGTGACGCAGAACAGCCTATGAAGGAGGAAGTGCTCCTCACCTCTCCTTTGGAATATACCAACGAACCGTATGCGATAGCAAAGATAGCGGGACTGAAGATGTGTGAAAGCTTCAATCTGCAGTATGGCACCAACTATATAGCTGTAATGCCGACAAACCTGTACGGTCCGAATGACAATTTCGATCTGGAAAGAAGTCATGTGCTTCCGGCTATGATAAGAAAGATTCATCTGGCAAAATGCCTTATGGAGGGAGATATGGAGGCTGTGAGAGCTGACCTGAACAAACGTCCTGTGGAAGGAGTGAACGGTGAATCGGCAGAGAAGGAAATACTGGATATACTGGCAAAATACGGAATACACAACGACCATGTAATGTTATGGGGAACAGGTAAGCCGATGAGAGAGTTCCTCTGGAGCGAGGAAATGGCGGATGCAAGTGTTCATGTACTGCTGAATGTGGATTTCAAAGATACATACAAGGCAGGCGACAAGGATATCAGAAACTGCCATATCAACGTGGGCACAGGCAAGGAACTGAGCATATTCGATGTAGCTATGCTGATAAAGAAAGAAATAGGTTTTGGAGGCGAAATAAGATGGGATGCATCGAAACCTGACGGTACAATGAGAAAGCTTACGGACGTAACTAAACTGCATAACCTGGGATGGCATCACAAAGTTGAGATAGACGAAGGGGTGCAAAGGATGTATAAATGGTATACAGGAAAGTAATGCAGTAATAAATACCGGAATTAAAGGAATGACGTGTGTAGAGAGGACAACTTTCTATGCGCGTCATTTTTTTTAATATTATTTTAATGTACAAAGATTAAATTCTGTAATATTTTTTTGTATTTTCGTTGAGAAAACAGAGTTATAGCGTCATTACTTTGTCAATATGTAAATTTTGGCTAAATAATTAAGTTAATTAAATTAATATAGGTATGTAAGCATTCAGCAAACCCCGTATTTCCCCCTCTGGAAGTTCTTCTTAGTT
>Juniper_p1__coassemble_403_pt1 | contig 26776 bp, 24 predicted proteins | sample Juniper_p1__metabat2_low_PE_029 | metagenome-assembled genome bin Juniper_p1 | reverse complement strand
TCCTGAATATGAAAAGTACATAAATATAGAAAACCAATAATACACATAATATGAAACAGGAAGATCGCAGTCAGAAACGGCATTCAGGGTTACTTCTTTTGTTCCGGCAGATATATCTTCTATACCCGGGAACATAATGTACTGACGTTTGCCACCAGTATTTCTGTAAGTGATTTTAAGACTTAACTCCTGAACAGCTCCCTTATATTTCTTGTCACCGCAATTACTTGCCAGCAGTGTTATGTCTGCCGTACGACGCGGATTATACATACCCATCCTGTAAAAACTTACTCTGAAAGTGGTATCATTAATAACTTCTACCGGACCGCATACTCTATCCATCGTAATCCTGCCACCAGTGTTGTCATCACTAAGTTCCGTTCTCAATGAATCAGTAAACACAGGGGTGATATTGAAAGTAAGCCCATCTTCATGAGGAAGAAATCTTAATGCAGCTTTTACGTGCGAAGCCGAATTATACCCCGTAAGTTCGCCATTCTGCATGAAACCTATATACTGCATCTTCTTGTTTCTGTGCTGCCTGTATCTGTCTTCCGTCAGCATAGCCATCTCTTCAGAAAGCATCATGTCTGTCGCCCTTATACTTATTGTAAGGAGCTGCTTTTGGTCGTTTTGCCTTGTCGCCTGACATTATATATGCCAATGACAGATAATCCAACTTATCTACAGAGTTACGTTTAAGCTGAGCATCAGCCACAGATTTTATTTCATTCCATGCTTTCTGCATCAATGAATCCTTCTCCATCTTCTGTTTTGCGGAGGAAACAAGCTCTCCGGTGTACAGCAGTTTCCTGTTGTTGCCCGCATTTACCACCAGTAATGACAATAAAAATGCCGTTGCGAATAATATTCTTTTCATGATATCTATAAGTTTGTATTTTTTAGCTTATACGAAAGACATAGATAATATACTCAATGTTTTTACAAAAATTGTCACAATTATCTATTGTAGTACGATTTCAAATCTCGAAAAAAAACGCCCCGTCATTCGTTCCGAAACGCTTCGTCGTTTGACTTAAAACGCCTCGTCGTTTTTATACGGCATTTCCGGCAGAAAAAATTGATACATTTTATAACAAATGCCAACGTACTTTTATATATTTGCAATAGCAACAGAAATTGGTATGAATTATGGACAAAGATATAACTTTTTTCGCTGTTTCGGATAATGAAGCGGTCAATTCTTCCGTACAGGGAATATCGGAAGGATGCGGACCGGTGAAACATATATATAATGTAGGAATCAACGAAATAAATACTTCGGAAGGGATAAGAAGGATATGCAGTATGGCAGATACGGAATTTGTTCTGCTGTACACCAAACCTTATCCTCTGAATCTCGGATATAAAGCCATTGAGCGTATGGCGGACTATCTCACTCCTGAATGTGCCGGCATGGCGTATGCCGACCATTACATTATGAAAGAGGGAGTCTGTGCGCCTCATCCGGTCATCGACTACCAGGAAGGCAGCGTACGCGACGATTTCGATTTCGGCTCGCTGATAATGTTCAGGACAGATATTCTCCGTAGGGCTGCGGAAAGTCTTAAGGCACAGAAGGAGTATTATTACTCAGGACTTTACGCTTTAAGGCTCGCTGTTTCAAGAATTGCGAGGATTGTACATATAAGGGAGTTTCTCTACACCGAGGTGGAGAATGATTTGCGAAAATCGGGAGAGAAACAGTTCGACTATGTAGACCCGCGCAACCGCAATGTGCAGATAGAGCGCGAAGAGGCGTTTACCTTTCATCTGAGAAAAACAGGTGCGTATCTGCCGCAAAGAACAAGACTTATAGATACTGAAAAGGGGGATTTCTCATGCGAGGCTTCCGTGATTATTCCTGTGAGAAACAGGGTGAGGACCATAGACGATGCCATTAAATCGGTGTTGGAACAGGAAACGGATTTCAAATTCAACGTCATAATTATAGACAATCATTCTACTGACGGAACGACTGAGTGTATTGACAGATACAAAGACAACGAGAAGGTGGTACATATAGTTCCGGAACGTACGGACCTCGGTATTGGAGGGTGCTGGAACATGGGTATCGACCATCCGGCGTGCGGACGCTATGCAGTTCAGTTGGACAGCGACGACCTCTACAGCAGTCTTAAAACTCTGCAAACCATTGTAGACAAGTTCCGTACTGAGAAGTGCGCCATGGTGATAGGCTCATACAGAATGACCAACTTCAGTCTTGAGACATTGCCGCCGGGGGTGATTGACCATAAGGAATGGACTGACGGGAACGGACATAACAATGCTTTGCGCATAAACGGATTGGGTGCTCCGCGTGCTTTCTATACTCCGCTGCTGCGTGAAATCAGAGTGCCGAACACAAGCTATGGCGAGGATTATGCTCTCGGAATGGCTTTCTCGAGAAATTATAAGATTGGAAGGATTTATGATGTGGTATATCTGTGCCGCCGATGGGAAGGAAACTCGGATGCAGCACTGAGCATAGAGAAAATAAACCAGAACAATGCGTACAAGGACAGTCTGCGGACTCTCGAAATAAATATGCGACGCGGACAGGCAAAAAAGGAAGCCGACGAATTTACTGACACACAGTTTAAGAAATGGGAACTATGCCGCAAGAATCATGAAGCATTGAAGGATATAAAAACGAAATGTTTAAATATAAACGGAAATGAAATTAAAGTGCAGTTCAATCCTGCAAGGGCTGTGTCTACTCTGGCAAAACTGGACAAATCGTCCATCAATGCGCGTCCGTGCTTCCTATGCACGAAGAACAAACCTGAGGAACAGGATTCCATCAGTATTGATGCCGGCATGAAATTCAGCATAAGGATAAACCCGTATCCTATCCTGCCCGGACATCTCACCATTTCTTCGGAAGAGCACATTCCTCAGACACTTGCCGACAAGGCTGAAATGCAGTTGCCAATGAAGATTCTGCAAAAGATAGAGGATTATTTCGGACAGGGATATGCCATCTTCTATAATGGTGCGAAATGCGGTGCTTCCGCTCCTGACCATTTTCATTTCCAGGCTGCAAGAAAGAAGGATATTCCTTTTATCGCACAATGGAATGAGATTTTCAAATCAGCCATAGAGGATGATATTGCCGGAATACAGAGCGGCGATGTATGTAAGGCTTATTCCGTAAACGGATTCGCCTGTCCGATAAAGGTTTTCACGTCGCTTTCAGGGAATATCGATACAGCATTGTTTTTCAATTATTTAGATTCTCTGCCTGTACACGAAGGTGAACCAGAACCGCGATACAATATGTTTGCATGGAGGGATGACGAAGGCAGATTCATTTGTGCTTATTTCCCGAGGGAGGCACACAGACCGTCGTGCTATTTTGCCGAGGGAAAGGAACAGATTCTTGTCAGTCCGGGTGCTTTGGACATGGCCGGACTTATAGTAACTCCGCGCGAAGAAGATTTCAGAAAAATCAATGAGGCTGACATAACAAGGATTTACAAAGAAGTTTCATCATGGAAAAACCATATATAAACGTAGGTATAATAACCGGAAAAAAGATATCATTCACACTGAACGGCAGTTTCCTGACTCCTGACGGAACGGTGCTAACCGGACTGCAAAGGGTTTCTGCCACCGGAAACGGTAAATTTCTGTTCGGCAAGGGTGAAGCGGAAACAGTAGAAATAGTGCCTGAGAACGGCGACTGCTCGTTTACGCTGCACAATGTCACAATAGGTATCTCCTACCACTGGGAAAGGCAGGAGGAGCAGACTTTCACCGGAAAGCTGAAGCTGATTACTGACGGCGGAAACGTGATAGCTGTAAACATTCTGCCGGTGGAGGATTATTTAGTGAGTGTGATTTCGTCCGAGATGTGCGCCACTTCGTCATTGGAATTTCTGAAATCGCATGCGGTGATATCGCGAAGCTGGCTTTTGGCTCAGATTGAGAACAGAGGGAAGAATGTACATAAATCTTTACAACAGAACTGTACAGAAGATGAAAACAGCTTAATCAGATGGTACGACCGCGAGGACCATACGCTTTTCGATGTATGTGCCGACGACCACTGTCAGAGGTATCAGGGGATAACAAAGGCATCCAATCCGTCGGTGGCAAAGGCGGTGAAAGAAACTGAGGGTATGGTACTTATGTACGGCAATGACATCTGCGACGCAAGATTCTCAAAATGCTGCGGAGGGGTATCGGAAACATTCGATACTTGTTGGGAGGACAAGGATTATCCATATCTGCAACCGGTTGCGGACAATGCGGACTGCGATTCTGTACCGGACCTGAGCATAGAGGAGAATGCCGACAAATGGATACGGAGCAATCCTGATGCTTTCTGCAATACACACGACGAAAAGGTTCTGAAACAGATACTTAACAACTATGACCGCGAAACGACTGATTTCTACCGCTGGAAAGTGATATACTCGCAAAAGGAGATATCGGAACTGATTCACAGAAAAACGGGAATTGACTTCGGTGCGATAAAGGACCTGATTCCTATGCAGAGGGGTAAGTCGGGAAGAATATCCAGACTGAAAATTGTCGGAACGCTGCGTACTATGGTAATAGGTAAGGAACTGGAAATAAGACGTGCCCTGTCGGAAAGCCATCTGTTCAGCTCTGCTTTTGTGGTGGATAAGACCGATGGTCCGGACTGTATTCCTCATGAGTTTGTCATCACCGGTGCCGGATGGGGACACGGAGTAGGTTTGTGTCAGATAGGTGCCGCCATGATGGGGGAAAAGGGATATTCCTATGATAAAATTCTTTTACACTATTATAAGGGGGCTGAAATAAGGAGAGTTTATTAAATGAATAAAACAATGAAAACACGTTCGCCATGGGCATGGGTGCCTTCGCTGTATTTTGCCGAAGGGCTGCCCTACGTGGCCGTTATGATAATATCGCTTGTGATGTACAAGCGAATGGGGATTTCCAACACTGAAGTGGCTCTTTACACCAGTTGGCTTAACCTGCCATGGGTTATAAAGCCGCTTTGGAGTCCGTTTGTAGACATTATAAAGACCAAGCGCTACTGGATAACTGCCATGCAGTTGCTGATTGGTGCCGGACTGGCCGGGATAGCTTTCACCATTCCTACGGATTCGTTCCTGCAGACTACTCTTGCTATTTTCTGGCTGATGGCTTTCAGCTCTGCCACTCACGACATAGCTGCCGACGGGTTCTATATGATAGGGCTTACGCAACACGAACAGGCTCTGTTTGTAGGTATCAGAAGTACTTTCTACCGTCTTGCCACTATCACAGGGCAAGGGGGACTGATTATGCTTGCCGGATATTTGGAAAGCAGCGGAGGAAGTATCAGCCGGGCGTGGAGCATCACTTTCTACATCCTTGCAGGACTGTTCATCGGGCTGTGGATGTATCACAAATGGATTCTTCCGCGTCCGTCGTCGGATATAGAAGTGATCAGCAATGGCTCAAAAGGTATTCTGTCATCCTTCACAGGTACATTCCGTTCTTTTTTCAAGAAGGAACAGGCAGCTATCGCCATACTGTTCATGCTGCTTTACCGTTTGCCTGAAGCACAACTGGCCAAAATGGGTATCCCCTTCCTGCTCGACCCTATAGAAAATGGCGGTATGGGAATGACCACAGAGCAGATAGGTTTCACACAGGGGACAGTGGGTGTGATAGGTCTTACGCTCGGCGGTATATTGGGAGGAATAGCCGTCTCGCGCCACGGCCTGAAGAAATGGCTCTGGCCTATGGTATGGGCTATATCGCTGCCCGACATCGTTTATGTATATCTGAGTTTCTTCCAGCACAGCAGTCTGCCGGTTATAAATTTGTGCATCTTCATCGAACAATTCGGCTATGGTTTTGGTTTTACTGCATATATGCTTTACATGATTTATTTCTCGCAAGGTGAAAGCAAGACTGCACATTATGCAATATGTACGGCATTTATGGCTTTAGGAATGATGCTGCCGGGAATGATAGCCGGTTGGCTGCAGGAAACAATGGGGTACCGCATGTTCTTCATCTGGATAATGATATGCACGGCTGCCACGTTCTGGGTTACATCATTGCTGAAGATTGACAATGAATTCGGCAAGAAATAATTTGTATGTAATTTTTGATTTCTCACATAATCTTATAACTTTGCGATGTATTAACAATAAAACCAGGTAAAAATGAAAAGAAATCTATTTTCAGCATTGGCTGTTCTGACAAGTATATTTTTTATCAGTTCGCTTTCTTCATGCGGCGACAGTTACTCTCCTATCACACTGACAAGCAAGGATGAAAAGACTGTTATCACAAACAATGACACAATAAAGCTTACTAAATTTACAGATGGTGAGCAATATAATATAAAAGGCGGAAACGGTAAATACTTTCCTGAAATCATAAACAAGAAAGATACTGAGATATTCAAATTCTCATACGACGGAAATACAATCTCGATTACACCTGTAAATGAGGGTAGCAGCTATCTTAATATTAGCGACAGCGAGGAAAACGTAAGCAGATTCGTTGTGACAGTAGAGAAAAAGGACAGACACTACAATGTAGAAAGCGTAAGCGCTACAGTGGAAGGTGACAACCTGACTGTTGGTACTCAGAAAGAGCTTGTAAATCTGATAATCTCTGAATCCGATATCAAGGCCGGTGGAAAATTCGACTTCCAATATACTAATTCCACCAACGGTATAGTAAAAATATTGTCATCGGAAGGTTCTCAATACAAAAGCGGAAGCTTCGTTGAAACAAAATCCTATAATCCTGGAAACGGTGAGGAGATATCGTCATTCAAGATTACAATATCAGAAAGTGAAATATTCACATTGTATCTCTCGGAAGAAAAGATGACATTATCAAAAGATGTAACGGATAAATATAAAGGACAGAAACCTGAATACAATAACTTGGAAAAGGCTTACCTGATATATAATCTGAGCGTTGTTCCTACAGAAGACGAATAATCAAACAAAAATGACAGACAGACCGGAACACATCGACATACAGTCTTTTGATTTTTTCCAAAGAATAGAAAAAATACATACTCAGCCCGCAGCGTCGCAAGACAACCTGCGGGCTAAGTACATTTTGCTATATAAGGTTCTGCAACAGGCATCATACGAACTGACTACGGGAGTGACGGCCTCATTCGCCAATATGTTCTCCAGACTGGACTTCATCTGCAAGGAAAAGAAGATGACTCCATCGGACAGATATGCCATACAGACCATGAGGCGTAACTGCAACTCGGCCATGGGTGACAACTTCCAGCCGGACATGAATGAGTATCTCTACGACCTCAGGGCTATAGTGAGATTCATATCACTCGGCTTTGAAGAGGACATTCCGGCATCCATACTTCCGCAGATTCCGCACTCCAACCGCCCGTACAGCGGGACACGCCTGTCGCATATCCCTTACGTCAGAGCATCGGTGAACAGCTGGAACGAGAATCTTATTTTCGCATCAACCGACAGCGACGAGGACCCGATGATAGTAATAAACTATGCCAAGGGAGGATTCAACGGCGACATGCTGTACCTGAACGACCTGCTGGAAGAGAACATGCAGATAAACCTGCTCGGAGTGAAAGTGGATGAAGAGAACCATTATATCCCGGAACTTATAATACTGCACCCTGATTTCCTTATCGACATCAGTTCGCTGGCTTCATGCTTCAGAGAGTACGGACATCATCCGCTGAACTATTTCATGAGCCGCATAAAGCCTAAGGTAAATACACACCACATACTCATGGGTAACCTTGCCGGACAGTTTCTCGATGACTATATCAACGAGAAGAATACAGAGCCTGTGACATACGCCGGCAGTCTGAAGAAATTCTTCTCGGCTTCGGCACTTGATTTCTGCACATGTACCCCACCGGAGAATTTTCATGCCATGGCGCAGACACAGATGATGAATATACGCTCTTTCGTAAACGACAAACTGCCGCACAGCATACATTCGTTCGACAGAAACAAGGTCATGCTGGAAGCATCGTTCATATGCGAGAAACTTGGTTTGCAGGGACGTGTGGACTTGCTGCAAAAAGACTTCAAGGTCCTTATAGAACAGAAGGCCGGCAAAAAGGACGAGTACAACAGGAGGCATAAGGAAGACCATTTCATACAGATGATGCTGTATCAGGGCGTTCTGATGTACAACTTCGGAAAGGCTACTGAGGATATGCAGACCTTCCTGCTCTACTCCAAATATACGGACGGACTTATAATAGAGCATTTCACGGACAAACTCTTCCGCGAGAGTATCAAGCTGAGAAACATGATAGTGTGCAATGAAATGGCTTTCAGCGAAGGAGCTATCTCGAAAGTAACGGAAGAAATAGACACTGACTTGCTGAACGAGCTGCAAGTGCACAACAAGCTCTGGACCGACTATCAGGAGCCGGAACTGTATAAAACCATTCAGACACTGAAACATTGTTCGCCACTGGAAAAGGCTTATTTCCAGCGATTCTTTACTTTCATATGCAAGGAATCTGTACTCTCGCGCACTGGAGGCAACGACGACTCTTCCAGAGGTTTTGCTTCGGTTTGGAACACTCCATTGGCCGAGAAAATAGAGAACGGCAACATTCTTACCGGTCTGAAAATAAAAGACAAACGCAAGAGTTCGCCCAACAAGGGGTATGACCTGATAGAACTCAGCATACCTGCGCAGGGAGAAGACTTTCTGCCTAATTTCAGAAAGGGAGATATAGTAATATTCTATCCGTACACTGATAATCCTGACGTGAGAAAAGAAATTCTTATGAAAGGCAACATTACGGAAATCACTCATGACAGTGTTATCATAATACTGAGAAACGGACAGCAGAACAAGGATATAATAGGTGGCGATGACGAAACTTTTGCCATCGAACATGACTCATCGGACGTTTCGGCATCGGCCGGGATAAGAGGACTATTCTCTTTCCTGTCGGCACGCACGGACAGAAAGGAGCTTCTCTTAGGAAGCAGGGAGCCGTCGTTCAATGACGGAATAAAGCTGAACGGCAGTTACGGACGCTTTGATGAAATCATCCTAAAGGAGAAACAGGCAGAGGACTATTTCCTGCTTGTCGGTCCTCCTGGTACGGGCAAGACTTCGTGCGCGTTGAGGTTTATGGTGGAAGAAGCTCTTTCGGAGAAGAATACATCTCTGCTGCTATTATCGTATACCAACAGGGCTGTAGACGAGATTTGCAGTATGCTTGTCGATTCGGGAATTGCATCCGAAACGCCTTTCATCCGCATAGGGCATGAAATGTCGTGCGACAGAAGATTCGAACCTTTCCTGCTGAAAAACCAGTTGGAGGACTGTCCGAAACTTGCTGACATCAAAAAGAAGATTTCGGACACAAGGATATTCGTAGGAACGACTACTTCCATAAATAACAGACTTAATCTATTTGATATCAAGCACTTCGACATGGCAATAATAGACGAGGCCTCACAGATTCTTGAACCGGACCTGATAGGAATACTATCCGCAAGAAGTGGCAACAACAATGCCATAGACAAGTTTGTGCTTATAGGCGATTACAAACAGCTGCCTGCCATCGCACTCCAGAATGCGGAATGTGCCAAGGTAACAGACCCGCTTCCGAACGTTATAGGACTGTATGACTGCAGAAACTCACTGTTCGAAAGACTGTACAGGCAGAGTGACGAAAGGGCTAAAAGCGTACTGAGGAAACAGGGACGAATGCACCCGGCCATAGCTGAATTCCCGAACACCACATTCTACAGCCGTGAGTGTCTGGAATGTGTACCTCTACCCCATCAGGAAGAGGAATTGCCGTATGCTGACGTACCGGAAAATCCGGACATGATAGAAAGGCTTCTTACTTCAAGGAGAATGGTTTTCATCACTGCACCTACCCCGGAAAACATATCCGCATCGTCGGACAAGGCAAACATTAACGAGGCAAGAATCATAGCGGCATTGCTGAAAAGAATCTACGGTCTGACGGAGAACTGTTTCGATGCAGACAAGACGGTAGGAATCATTGTGCCTTACCGCAACCAGATAGCAATGATAAGGAAGGAGATTTCATCTCTCGGCATTCCGGAACTGATGAATATTTCCATCGACACTGTAGAAAGATATCAGGGAAGCCAGAGGGATATCATTATATATTCCTTCACCGTAAGAAACAGCAGCCAGCTTAACTTCCTGACATCGAATACATTCAGAGAGGAAGATGCCATCATCGACCGCAAACTGAATGTAGCCATCACACGTGCAAGAAAGCAGATGATACTGACAGGTAATCCGCAAGTTCTCAGCGCAAGCATCACATTCTACAAACTGATGGAATATATCCGCATGAACAACGGATTTATAGAAACTGATACGGAAGATTTCTGCAAAGGTAACTTCAGAATACCTTCGTACGATATGAACTGGGAAACGGACGAGAAATCGTATTCCATAAAGCCGGAATTTGAACAGGCTTTCATGGATATAATAGAAAAGCAATATTCTGAAAATACCTCTCTGTCAGGAATGGATATCGCCCATGCCAAAGAAGTGATTTCGTACGGAAGAACGGATCTCAACTCTCTGCACGGACTGAAAACCGACGACTATACCCTACTGTTCAACTTCCACGAAATGAGAAAGCAATACTCGGCTGCCATGGCTATGTACGAGGATTGTGGAAGCTGGCTCAGGGAAGCCATACGCAATGTATCGGGCAGAGTGGTATTCTGCGATATATCATACGAGTCTGCCGCATCGGGACTGGCATTCATCGACCTGTGCAGACAGCTGAATCATACGGATATATATTACTTAGGAATATATCCTACGGAAGAGATGGGAAAGGCAAGCGAGAGATTCCTGACATCAGAAAGCTACAGACATGTGAAATGGAGTCTGTATCCACGCATCACGGCTGTAAGCGACGGATTCTGGAAATCGCATTCCATACTTCCGGAACTTGTGATTTTCAATATGTCGAACATTATGGGCAGTATATCTCCTCTCGAAGCAAGGCATCTCGCAATGCACATAAACCAGTTAGTACATGCACGCCTTATGAACCACTATATCACCATTTACAGGGATGATGCGGGAAATATGGCAAACAGGAATGCGTATATGGCTTTCTGCAGCCACCTGGGAAAGGAGTTCATCAGTCTGAACGAGCAGATGCCTATGATATCAAGATATTATCTGGGAAAGAATGGTAATATCCCTGAATACAAGGAGTTTATTTACGAAATCAAATCAACAGATAAAGAATAGCAATGACAAACAATACGAAACGCGCAGTGATAATGGGAGCCACTTCAGGATTAGGATATGAGGTGGCACGACTTCTGCTTTCAGATGGCTGGAAATTAGGATTGGCAGGCCGCAGGGAAGAGAATTTAAGAAAGCTACAATCGGAATTTCCCGAACAGGTATGCATAAAAGCTATAGACATAAAGGACAGCAATTCTGACAAAGCGCTCCTCGCTCTGATTGACGAACTCGGCGGTATGGACATGTATTTCCACAGTTCGGGCATAGGATATCAGAATGCCAGACTTGACGCTGATATAGAACTGAATACACTTGAGACAAACGGAACAGGATTTACCAGACTGGTAGGCACAGCCTTCAGATATTTCAAGGAGAAAGGCAAAGGACACATAGCAGTGATTAGTTCAATTGCCGGTACAAAGGGATTGGGAATAGCACCAGCCTATTCTGCAACAAAGAGATTCCAGAACACATATATAGATGCACTCGATCAGCTTGCCGGAATGCAGAAACTGAATATCCGTTTCACAGACATACGTCCCGGATTCGTTGCTACAAACCTGCTTAACGACGGCAAGAACTATCCTATGCTGATGAAAGCACCATATGCAGCCAGACTGATAGTAAAAGCCTTAAGGAGAAATAAACGGGTAGCCATAATAGACTGGAAGTACAGCATCCTGGTATTCTTCTGGAAACTCATACCGCGATGCATCTGGAAAAGGATGAAAGTGAAAAACTAAATCATACGGTATGCAGAGCTTTCTCTTTCTCCACGATATGGCATAATCTGCGATAAACATATCTGAATGCAGGAAGAAGAAAGGCTACAGCAAACATCCATGCCACAGGGTCGCCGAAGCAGACTGCCCAGTATCCCCACATAGGAACTGCTACCACACTCACCAATATACGTGCTATCATCTCTGCCACACCGGAAAGCATAGAAAGCTGGGTATAACCTGCTCCCTGAATGGTATATCTGAATATGCATACCATACCCAAAAAGATGAAGAATGAAGCCGATATATGCAGAAACAATGCTGTATCGGCCAATACTTCTGTTTCCGAAGCATCAACAAACAACATCGCTATCTCTTCTGAGAAGTTCCACAAGACCAGATTCACCATTGCTACATAAGCAACAGTAAGCAACATTGATGCTTTGACGCCCTGCCATATTCTCTCCGGTTTTCCTGCTCCGTAGTTCTGTCCGCTATATGTAGCCATCGCCATACCAAGGCTTTCAAGCATACAGAGGAAGAACATCTTTATCCTCATGGCTGCCGTAAATGCTGCCACACATGCAGTACCCAAGGCATTGTTGGAACTCTGAAGCATTATACTGCCGATGGCTGTTATGGAGAACTGAAGTCCCATAGGTGCACCTATGTAGAGCAACTGTTTTGCCAGTTCCGGTCGGAAACGTCTGTCAGCAGGAGCAGTCTTAAGAATATCGAACTTGCGGTACATATATTTGTAGCAAATCAGTGCCGATACTCCCTGCGAAACTACCGTGGCTATGGCTGCACCGGCAACACCCCATCCCAACACAAGGATACAGACCAAATCGAGAACAATGTTAAGTACTGTAGATATAAGAAGAAACCAGAACGGAGTCTTACTGTCACCCAATGCACGTATGATGCTGGAAAGAAGATTGTAATAGAAAGTACACGGAATTCCGATAAAAGTAACCAAAAGATATAGATACGCTCCTTCCATGATATTATCAGGCGTCTGCATCCATTTCAAGATATAAGCACAAAGCAGACTCGTAACAATAGCTATGGCAACAGACATCACCCCTGCCAGTTTCAGACTGACAGACACAAACCTGCGCATGGTGACATAATCGCGCGCACCGAACTTCTGAGCCACAGGAATACCGAAACCGCCACAACATCCGTTGCAGAAACCAAGAATAAGAAACACGACAGACGTACTGGCACCCACAGATGCCAATGCATTGATGCCAAGGAACTTACCCACGATGGCAGCATCGACAAACGAATATGTCTGCTGAAGCAGATTTCCCAATAAAAGCGGAACCGTGAAATTCAGTATAAGAGGCAGAGGAGCCCCTGATGTCATCTCTTTAGACTTTGCCATATATCCTGTACTTTTTACCGGGATGCAAAGGTAATGCATTTTCTACACTCATAGACTTATGATTATTACGATTTTAACAAAAAATAAACTGCACCGGACGATATTGTTCTCACAATCATCATCCGATGCAGTCTATAATATTATTCGAACACTGTTTAAACAGTATTTAAACGATGTTTAAAAGCAATTTAAATGATATCAGATACCAAGAGATTTCTTGACAGCTTCAATCTTTTCTTCAGCGTCAGCACATGCTCCTGCATAGCACTTAGGACAAGCCATTTCACCCTTGATTTCCATATAGAACTTAATCTTAGGTTCAGTACCTGAAGGACGTACAGAAATCTTAGTACCGTCTTCTGTGAAGAACTGAAGTACGTTAGATGGTTCCGGCATATCGATGTCAGCTACATTACCGTTGCCGTCTGTAGCCTTAAGAGTCTTGTAGTCCTTAACGAGAGCAACCTTAGAACCGCCAAGTTCCTTAGGAGGACATGCACGGAAGTTGTCCATCATAGCCTTGATTTCGTCAGCACCGCTCTTACCCGGTTTAGTTACGTTTACAGTCACTTCCTTAGAGAAGCCGTATTCAACGTAGATATCCATCAATACATCATATAATGTCTTGCCCTGGTCTTTAGCCCAAGCACAGATTTCAGCAAGAAGAGCACAAGCAGAAACAGCATCTTTATCGCGAACGAAATCTTCAGCAAGGAATCCGTAGCTTTCTTCACCACCACCGATGTACTGCTTGATACCTTCGTTCAGACGGATCTGACGTGCAATCCATTTGAAACCAGTGTAGCAGTCGTACATTTCAATATTGTTCTTGTCAGCCACAGCCTTGATAAGTTCAGTAGTAACGATAGTCTTAACAACGAATTCATTACCCTTCATCTTACCCATAGCGATACGGTTCTTGATGATGTAGTACAAGAAAATCAAGCAAGTCTGGTTACCGTTGATAAGTACCCATTCGCCATCGCTGTTCTTGCAAGCCATACCCACACGGTCAGCATCAGGGTCGGAAGCCATAACGATATCAGCATCGATACTCTTTGCAAGGTTGATTGCAAGTGTAAGAGCCTCAGCATTTTCAGGGTTTGGAGATATTACTGTTGGGAAGTCACCACTCTTGACCATCTGTTCCGGAACGCAGTGAACATTCTCGAATCCCCACATCTTAAGAGCCTGAGGGATAAGCATCATACCTGTTCCGTGGATAGGAGTATAGACAATCTTGAGGTCTTTCTGACGTTTGATAACTTCAGGGTCGATAGAGATAGAATGAACTTTTTCCAGATAAACATCGTCCACATCCTTACCGATAATCTGGATAAGGTCTTTGTTGCCTTCGAACTTGATATCAGCAGCAGAAGAAATCTTGTTTACTTCGTCGATGATACCCTTGTCGTGTGGAGCAAGTACCTGTGCACCATCATCCCAGTATGCCTTGTAGCCGTTGTATTCCTTCGGATTGTGTGAAGCAGTAAGGATGATACCGCTCTGGCAGCCAAGGTGACGGATAGCGAACGACATTTCAGGAGTAGGACGCATGTCGTCGAAAAGATATACCTTGATACCGTTTGCAGAGAAGATGTTTGCAGAGATTTCAGCAAACAGACGGCTGTTGTTACGGCAGTCGTGACCAACAACTACAGAAATATCTTTCTTGCCGGCAAAGCATTTATTCAGATAATTTGACAAGCCCTGAGTAGCAGCACCCACAGTATAGATGTTCATACGATTTGAACCTACACCCATAATACCGCGCAAACCACCTGTACCGAATTCAAGGTCCTTATAGAACGCTTCAATCAGGTCAGTCTTGTCTTCGTTTTCTATCATACGTTTTACTTCTGCCTGAGTTTCAGTATCATAAGCAGAAGTCAACCATCTCTGAGCTTTCTCAGTACAAAGCTTTATTAATTCTTCGTTTCCCATGATTATTTGTTATTTAAATGATTATGTGATTAATACCCACAAAAATATAAAATGGTATCAAATTATCCTAATATTTTTTATTGAAGTTTAGCAGGTGTAAAACTTGCAGTATAAAAGTATCAGTCCATTTAAGGTGACTCTCAGTAGATAAAGTTCATAAAGATAGGTCTTTATATTACACAATCATGTTCCAATTCATTAATAATAGCCTTATTAATAAAATCGTTAATAGTCATACCTGTGCTTGCTGCAAATGCAGCTACACGAGAATGCAATTCCGATGTCATGCGTAAATTGAGCTTACCGCTATATGGTTTCTTAGGCTCAACTCCACGTTCTCTACAACTTTCAAGGTAGCTATCAACCGATTCTTCAAAATCTGCCTTTAATTCGTCAACGGTATTACCTTCGTAAAGGATACACGTACCTTTATCCAATCCCTGAACTTTTCCAAATAAACAATTATCTTCTTCGCTATACTCGACACTGCCTGTATAGCCTTTGTACCTCATCATTCCCATAATACTATTTTTTTTGTTCGTACTGTTCAATTAATCTGTTATCCCTGATATACATTAAAAGTTGTCTCATTACATACGACTTGATTATGTTTGAAGGGTGAGGCTTATGCATGATAAATGATTTTTCTTTGTTTTCACTTACAAACTCCACCCTTGACCATGAAGTAGAGCCTTTATTGCTTTCTGTATATCCAAATATAGAAAATAACCTAACCACTTCATCATATGTGAAATCTTTAGGCTGTCTTTTGAATCGTTCTATCAGTTTCTCTTTTGAACCCATAGTTCTTAGTTTTATGCGAAGATACTAAAAATGGTACTAAAATACAATCTTTTTTCGTAAAATCGTTTTTTTATATACAAACCCGGTGAAGTGAAATAAAATATGAAGGACTGTCAATGAATGATATGTAAATGGAGGTTTTCAGGATTTTTATCCCAAGATGAACTTAAACCTTTAGTGAAATTCCTCGACACAGAAACCGTTACACGTACGTGTAACGGGTGGAACACGAACGTGTAACGCGCGGAACACGTTCGTGACGCGGGCGGAACACGTACGTGTCACGCTTTGTTCTTATCGGAGTTTTATCTTATGTTTCCTCAGCCTTTCCTCCATCATATAGGACGGAATTATTGATTTAAGTGTTTCCAGCACGGCATTTACGGCACGCTCCCTTATAAAATCATCTTTTATAAGTATGGAGATACATCTTTGTGCAGGAGGATTGACATTCAGATGCACTACGTTTTCCTTCTGAGCATCGGACAGGAAAGGAATGTGAAACTCCGGAATAATGGTATATCCGCCGTTGCGGTCCACTATTCTGACAAGTGTTTCTATGCTCCCGGCCTCGTAGATATGGTTTCCTATATCCTTGTTCTTGCAGAAGTTCATCGCACCGTTCGGTACGCAATGTCCCTCCTTAAGAATCCACATATGCTCGGCCGGCAGATTTCCGCTTGCTATTATCTTCTGGGCCTGACTGCACCCGGACGAGAAATATGCCACGAACTTTTCTATATAGACCGGTATCTCAAGTATCCCTTCCCTATCTTCCGGCAAGGTGGAAATGGCTATGTCGATGTTGCCGAAACGGAGCTCACGCACGAGGGAGGCATTCTCTTTCTCATCTATAAACAAGTCTACATCGGGATGGGCACTACGGAAATGATGAATGAAGTCCGGAACCAGATACGGCGCAATAGTGGGAAGTATTCCCATCCTCAGACTGCCTTTCATAGTACCTGTTTCGTCCGAAACAAGTTCCTTTATCCTCTGCGATTCATTCAGTGCAATCTGTGCCTGACGTATTATTTTCTCTCCAATGGCCGTCGGGGCAATGTTCTTTCTGTCGCGGCTGAATATCTTCACATCCAGCTCTTCTTCAAGCTTCTGAATCATAGCGCTAAGTGTAGGCTGAGTCACACCGCACGCCTCGGCTGCAAGTACGAAATGGCGGTACTTGTCAAGTGCCACGATATATTCCATCTGTTGTAAATTCATGGTTCAATAGATTTTGTCTATACAACGTACCGACTTTACTCTTCGTACCTATGACAGGTGCGCCGCAGATGGCCCAGGGTGCTATGCCTAAGCCGGCATTGAAGGAGGCTATACAGAAGGTACTTCTTTAATGAGGAGTTAAAGAAGTTAGAGAAGTTAAGAAGGAAAAGGAGTTAGAGAAGGTAAACATTTTGCTTTAACTTCTCTAACTCCTTTTAATTTCCTTTACTTCACAATTTATTAACCATCAATATGCATGGTCATCATTCTTTATCTCATCAACAGTGATTGGCTTACGGTCGATGGCACGCCATGCATAGAATATGTATGCCAATACAAACGGAACCAGAATTGACACGTATGCCATGGTCTTGAGAGTAAACAGGCTGGAGCAGCTGTTTGATATTGTCAGCGAACTCTGCATATCCGTCAGCGAAGGATAATATGCCGTATTGTTATATCCGGCAACAAGCAGCAATGACAGAACAGTAAGGATTGTTCCTATGCCGGAATACCATATACCTCCCTTGAATGCAAGCGAAAGTATGCTTTTACCCAAACCATAAAGCACAAGGAGAACTCCAAGCAGGAAGAGCACAAGAAGGTATGGCATATCCACAAAATTATTGAAATACTTGTACGGTTCCAACGCTATCATCTGAGTTTCCGAATTTACCGCAAATCCGTCTTTAAGCAATGTGCGTATGACGTATGCCAGAAAGAACAAGAGGAAAGGCACTGCATCGGAAACCAATTGTCGGCGGCAACGGGTTTCTATCGCATCATTATCTATGTTGTTGATGAAATACATTCCTCCAAGAAGTCTTGCAAGGAAGAATACAGCCATACCCAACACGAGATTCCATGGCTCGGCAAAGGCATCAAGCCCGTGCCATCCGTTAGACCATGAACTGATGACAGGCATGCCCAATTCTGTCAGATTATCCTTTGTCACCTCAAAGTTTGAGCCATAGAAGAATGTAGAAACAGCCATACCGAGAAGCAGCGGTCCCATCACACCGTTCAGCATAAGGAAGTATCTGTATGTACGCTGACCGAGCAGGTTGCCAAGCTTGGACTGAAACTCATACGATACCGCCTGAAGCACGAAAGTGAAAAGTATTATCATCCACAGCCAGTACGCTCCTCCGAAACTTGTACTGTAGAACAACGGGAATGATGCGAAGAATGCTCCTCCGAAAGTGACAAGAGTGGTAAACGTGAACTCCCACTTTCTGCCTGTGGAGTTAATCAGCATCTTTCTCTCTTCCTCTGTCTGACCGATACGGTAAATCAGAGAGTTGCCTCCCTGCACAAAAAGCAGGAACACCAGTATTGCGCCCAACAGTGATACTATAAACCACCAGTAGTGCTGTAAGAATATATATGTAGATTCCATATCAAATGTAAATAATGTTTTATCAGATTCATATAGTGTTATTTATCCTCAGGACCGTGCTTTATAGCCTTCAGCATAATTCCTATCTCGGCTATCAGAAGGACGGTAAACATGATGAGGAATATGAAGAATGTGGTCTGCACGGAGCCTGTTTCAAGTTTGGATATCGCCGCATCCACAGGCAGCATATCCTGAATGGTCCATGGCTGGCGTCCAACCTCTGCCACTATCCATCCGGCCTGACTGGCGATATATGCCAGAGGGATACTCCAGAGTCCTAACCACAGCAGCCAGTTGTGGTAGTCCACATTGCATGTTTTCTTCCAGGTAAGGAACATCAGAACGGCAAACAGGACGATGAAATACATTCCCAGACCTACCATCACACGGAATGACCAGAACATGAGATTCACATTCGGTACGAGTGTGGATGTATCCTTTATATATCCGTAGCCGAAATACGGCATATTCTCATCAAGTACACAGAGTGAGGACTCCATAACTGCGGTGTCACCTTCCTTTTTAGCCTGTCTGTAATCGGCCAATGCCTTTATGGCCATCTTTCCGCGCACAATCTTTTCATCTACAGAGAGAGCTTTAGTGCCGTCTGCCAACTCATATCCGCCTTTCATTATATCGTTTATACCCGGAACAAATCCGTCTGTACTGTGTGTGGCAAGTACGGAAAGCATCTCCGGTATCTCTACAGAACCTACTACAGTAAGTGGGGCATGCGCACTTCCATCGTAAAGTGCCTCCATCGATGCAAGTTTCATAGGCTGAACCTGTGCCACCTGATATGCCGACTGGTCGCCGGTTGCAGCAGTCACGATTGAAGCGAACAGACCTACCGCGGAGGCCACCTTTATGCTTGCCTTGGCAAATTCTTTCTCACGCTTCTTTATCAGATACCAGCAGCTCACTCCCACCACGAACACTGCTCCTAAAATCCAGCTGCTTATCACTGTATGGAAGAACTTGACAACAGCCACCGGCGAGAATGCCACTGACATGAAGTCCACCATCTCATTGCGCATGGTGTCAGGATTGAACTCCATTCCTACAGGGCATTGCATCCACGAATTGGCAACGAGTATCCACCATGCCGAAATCGTAGCCCCAAGCCCCGTTAGCCATGTGGATGCAAGGTGGAAGCGTCGGCTCACTTTCTCCCATCCGAAGAACATCACGGCTATGAATGTAGCCTCCATGAAGAAAGCCAATATTCCCTCTATGGCCAAAGGGGCACCGAAGATGTCGCCCACAAACCACGAATAGTTACTCCAGTTGGTTCCGAACTGGAACTCAAGAATAAGTCCTGTAGCAACGCCTATGGCAAAATTGATTCCGAACAGTTTCATCCAGAACTTGGCTGTACGTTTCCAGAACTCATTACCCGTGCGATAATAGACTGTTTCCATTGTTCCCATTATTACCGCAAGGCCTAATGTGAGCGGAACAAACAGCCAGTGATACATGGCCGTCAAGGCAAACTGTGCCCTCGACCAGTCAATCAAAGAAGTGTCAATAGCTTCAATCATAAAATAAAGTTTTATTAAGTTAGTTTGATTAGTTATTTCGCATATGAGTCCGATGCTCTTATAACCAGTTCATTGCCTACATAGTCCTGCTTCTCCTCTGTGGTCTTGTCTTTCAGGAATGAAGGGAAAAAGAACAGTTTGATTATAAAGAACATTACAAAAAGTTTCAGCAGGATTATAAGCCAGAGTATGCGTCCTGTAGTCATAGACTTGAAACCGTCTGCATAAAACCTGTAAATTCCGATTATGTTCATAATTAATAAGTGTATATTTTTATAATGATTACAAAGTAAATGATTTATCGTGAAAAACCAAGGCTTTGTCCACAGATTTCTTTGCAAAATCTATCTTTTTTGCCATTAATATATATAAGGAATAATTTTGTTGCAGAAAAAGAACTTAAGATATGTGAAAAGTGCAAAGGCATCTCTCTTTCCAAGTTTGTCGTTCTCTACGGGTCATAATTTGGTAAACCGCCCGTATCAGGAAACGAGTGCAACCGTAAGCGGTACCGAAATTATCACAAGTAACAGCAATACCACCTACAACGGAAGCTATAACCTGAGCGCACAATGGACCCTGTGGAACGGAGGACAACGACTGAACAACCTCAAGCAGCAGAAAACCAACAAGGAAATAGCCGGCCTGTCTGTAGCCGAAATAGAAAATATGCTTCAGGAAGAGATTACGAAACTTTTCGTACAGATTCTGTATGCCAACGAATCTGTAGCGATAAACAAGAATACATTAGAAGTAAGCGAAGCTACATACAAACGTGCAGTGGAGCTTTTCAACGAAGGCAGCCTGTCAAAATCTGATGTTGCCCAACTGGAAGCTCAGGCAAGCAACGACAAATACCAACTTGTAACAGCAGAAAGTTCACTGAGAAACTATAAGCTTCAGCTGAAACAGTTGCTGGAACTGGACGGTACCACCGAAATGATTCTTGACCTTCCGGAACTGAAAGACGAAGATGTGATGGCCGTTCTGCCAAGCCAGATAGACGTCTACAATACAGCCCTGACATCAAGACCGGAAATACAGAGCAGCAAACTCAGCATTAACAATGCAAAACTCGGTATCAAAACGGCAAAGGCAGGCTACCTCCCTACCATCAGCCTGTCGGCCTCAACATCGAGCATGACAAATAATGCCAGCACTAACAACTGGGCTGAGCAGATGAAATACGGATGGAACAACATGATTGGTATCAACCTGAGTATTCCAATCTTCAACAACCGCCAGACTGAAAGCGCAGTTCACAACAGCCAGACTCCTGTAGCACCGCTCATCTTCATATCGCTAATAGAAAATGCATTCAAACACGGAATCTCACCTACTGGAGAAAGCTTTATCAAAATTATAATAGAAGAAAACGAAGAAAGCATAATATGCACTATTCAGAACAGCAACCATCCTAAAACAACGACCGACAAAAGCGGTTCAGGAATAGGACTGGAGCAGGTAAGCAAAAGACTCGAACTGCTTTACGCTGGACGTTACGAATGGAAATGCTGGCTCAGCGACAACGACAGTATTTACAACCGCTTTCGAACAATATGCCATCGACGGATACAGAGCAAATGCGCTCGACTATCTGTTAAAACCTATTAGCTATGCCGACTTCAGTGAAGCCGTAGACAAAGCGATGGAATGGTTTAATATGAAACTAAAAGCAGAAGGCGAAAAATCAAATATTCAACCTGAAAAGACAGAGTATATCTATGTAAAAAGTGATTATAAACTCATACAGGTAGAACTTGACAAAATACTATATATCGAAGGCCTAAAAGACTATGTAAAGATATATACCGAAGACAGCGCACGACCGATTCTGTCGCTCATAAGCATGAAAGCATTAGAGGAAAAGCTACCTGCAGAGCGTTTTATAAGAGTTCACCGTTCATTTATCGTTCAGAAACAAAAGATAAAAATAATAGACAAAGGACGTATAGTTTTCGGTAAAGAATACATCCCGATATCCGAAACTTACAAAATAATGTTACAGGAATATGTTAATAAACATATTATATGAGTATTTAGTTACAGTTTCAACTTTTTACCAAAAATACGGTAAAAAAATTATCATTATTTTTGTATTTGTTATTAAAAAACATATATTTGCAATGAATAAAGAACAGAAGTTGTGAAACTTCTCATTTAAATAGTTTAGTTAAGTCTAGTTTAGTTTTTGTGTTGTGATACTCCTGGCAATAGAGATTGGTGGGAGTATCTTTTTTATTGCTGATTATCAACGTATTACATAATATAAAAGATACCTTCCGAACTTCTCTATAAGCAAATCAGTAACAAGAAAATGAAGAAAAAACGTCACTTTTGACGGTATTTTATTCCACTTTCATTCCAGTCGCATTCCAGTGGAATTCCAGTCCAGGAATATCTACAGCACGGATTTGAAAGCTGCAAAGAAAAATTTCATTCCACTTTTAAGTCAAAACCAAAAAATAAAGAGATTATGGCTAATTTTTTTGTTACTATCGTACCGAACCTAAAACTGAAGAACGGAAACCACACGATCCGTATTGCAGTTACCCATTCCGGACAGACACGTTATATCCCAACCAATGTTGTTATAGAAAACGAATCCGAATTCAAGAACGGCAAAGTCATCAAGCGACCAGACAAGGATGCGCTAAACCTAAAACTGAAGAAAACACTGAGCATGTACGAAGAGAGAGCAGGACAAATACAATACATCGAAATCCTCTCCTGTTCTCAACTGGTTCAGATACTCAAAGGGCCGGCAATAGGAGAAAAACATAGAACATTCTCTGACATTGCAGACGAATACCTATCACAAATTGATGAGGACGAAAGAGCTAAATCATACAAGTTATACAGACTGGCAATAAATAAATATCTGTCCTATGCCGGAAACAATTCCCTCATGGAACAGGTAACACCTTTGCGCATCAACAACTACATCATGTCACTCCAAAAAAGCAAACTATCCCCTACTACTATTAATATATATATAACACTCCTTAAAGTGATAATCAACTATGCAAAGAAAATGAGATACGTGAACTTTGAGGTGGACCCGTTCATCACAGCCAAAGTTCCATCGGCAAAGAAGCGTGATACATCAATCACAATAGAACAACTGAAACGAATACGTGATGCCAAACTTGACAGCCATAACATGCTTGTAATACGTGATATCTTTATACTTACATATTACCTTGCCGGAATGAATCTGGTAGATATGTTAGACTATAACTTCAAAAATGCAGTAGAAGTCAAATATGTGCGTAAAAAGACCAGGAATACAAAAGAAGGTGATGCAGTCGTGAACTTCACCATACCTGATGAGGCTAAGCCTATCATCGCACACTATATGGATAAAAAAACAGGAAAACTGGTATTCGGAAGATACTCAAGTTATGAAAGCTGCTACAATGTACTGGCACGAAAAATAAAAAAACTGGCAGAGGTCGGAGGTATAGACCATTACTTCACTCTTTACTCCGCACGCAAGTCATTCGTTCAGCACGGCTTTAACCTCGGCATACCTCTATCCACACTGGAATACTGCATCGGGCAATCCATGAAGGAGGACAGACCGATATTCAACTACGTATCCATCATGAAGGAGCACGCAGACAATGCAATCAGAAAAATTCTTGATAATCTGTTGTAAAAAACATCGTTTTTATTTGGATAATATGCAAATGCTTATTATCTTTGTAATGTCAAACAAAGAGTTATTCACTTAATTAAAACAACATGAAAAATGAAGAAAGAAAAAAGTTAGAAAAAGAGTACGAGAACTTAAAACTACTCATTGAATTTCACTCCACATACGGAGTTATCGAGAACAAGTCAGAATACGAACAAATGATTAACGACATTCTCGACAGGATGAACGAAATCCGAAAGATTTTAGAAAAAGAGTAACAAACAGCCCTCCCAGTCGGGAGGGCATTAAAAATAATGATATGGATAATATGAATAAATATCTTCCTAACGCAGACATGCAGGCTGCATTTGAGAAGTTCAAAGGACTAAAGACTGTTGAGGAGAAACTTGCCTTTCAAAAGGAAGTGCAGGCAAAGGTATCTTCAATGAGTGAAGAAGATAGAAATAAGTACATCGCAGACTCTAAAGCCGGACTTCAAGCTACAGTTGAGGCCTGTGAGGATTTTATCACAAGGGCGGAAGAAACTATACTAAAGGAAAAACTTGGTGAACTACCCGAAATAATCTCATTCAGCTACATTGCAAAGAAATACTTCGGTAAAAGCCGTAACTGGTTGTATCAACGCATAAATGGATATACAGTAAATGGTAAGCCGGCAAAATTCACACAAAATGAATTTCAGACTTTTCTGAACGCATTGGAAGATATAAGTAATACAATAAAGAATACTTCGGCTTCGCTTAAATTTAATTAAGTGACTTTGTTTGACACATCCCCGCATTAAGCCGATGCGGGGATTTTTTGTATATACAAAATAATATCGTATATTTGCAGTGCCATAATGATGGGCAGTGGCCCTGATTTTGGTTTGACTTTTGGTGAGGGGGTGGTTCCCCTCACTTTTTTTATGCCCATACCGAACTAATCATAACCTATATCAGTAACTATAGATGTAACCGGCAGACGGGATGATTAGTGATGATGAGGCTCAGTTACAAAAAGGCAGGGGAATTATCCTCTGCCTTTTACTATATATAAATACAAAGAAAAGTTGTATATAATTTGTGAGATTTATTGTATATCAGAACTGAAACAGATTATAATTTACCGTCACCGCCAGCACTGGACTAAAACCGTGCTTGCCAACACCGTATCCGGCAGACATTCCTATTCCCCACCTCTTAGGCTTATGAACGACATCACGATAGATATACTGAGTTTCATATACAGTCTTAGGATATATCCTTATCTCGTCCAACCGTGGAGCCACACCACTTACCTTTGCATAGTAACTGCTATCCTGGTACTCCTTATATTCACGCAGATGCCAACAGCTATCACTCACATATATGGTATCAGTATTATCTATCCACGCAAGATATGGAAATGGGGATAGGATATACTGTGTATCGACAAGTACCTTAGTTACGACAATAGGTTCACCCTGTACAGTGTCATACTTCGGAACTTCCTTTACCGAAGGAAAACGGCTGCACCAGCCTAAACAGAAGGCCAGTATTATAATCAAAAGATATGGTAGGTATTTCATAAATTTAGGCATAAAAAAAGCGGTGAATCATTGAAACACCGCTTTTATCTTATTTCTTATTATTTCTACTAAAAAGATATTTTACCACAATTATCAATATACCAATTACATTGGCTGTAGTAGTTCCAAGTAATGTTATTAAAACCGTATCACTAAGCTTAAAACTTCCAGGGCTTCCACATAAAAAAAGAATTAAAAAAACAGCAAACATATAAAGACATACAAAAGAGAATATTCTTTCAGCAAATTCCTTTCTTTGAGCCCTATCTTGAGAATCACCTATATTATCACCCTCCAAAGATTGGTTTTCTAATTCTAATCTTCGCGTTTCAGCTTCAAGTTTTCTTTTTTCTATAGATTTATAATCTTCATCTTTTATTTCTGAATTGTCCCCTGATTCGGATATTTTCTCAAATAAATCTTTAAGTTCCTGACTCATGATACCAAAGCATTGTCTACTATTGATTTATAATAAACTTTTGTCATTTCATCATAAATTTCAGAATTACATCCTTGTTTATAACAATAATGCCATGGTGTTCCTGGTTTATGAAGTAATGTAATTAAATCAGAAGTTGATTTATTTCTATATCTTTCCCAGACAAAATCCAAAACCAAAATAATATCATTTTCTTTCACAATAGGAGTAGTAAATTCCAATTCGCCATCATAGTCTTCACTTATAGCTATTATTGATTTCTTTTTAATTGGACTATTCCCATTATGTTTAAAAGAATGATAAACACTAGGAATAACAGGACCATATTTCCATGCCTCTACAGTGTCAAAACGCTTGTCTATAATAACCTTATCCAATATAGCCATAGCAAAACCATAAGCTATATATACATACTTTACCAATCGTAATAATGTTAACTGATAAGGTGCTGAAGTATCGCTATTCGCTTTATCAATAAAATAATTAGCAATAGCAATTGCATCACTATTCATAAATATATATTTAAGTAAATTAATTAATCCCTATCTAAAAACATTATCCTAAAAATAAAAAAATCTTCTTACACATACACCTATTGCGAGACAAATTTACGAATTTATATTTGTAATACAAGGGTGTGATAATAATATTAACGTATTACTATTACAACATTAACATAAATGTAATAGTTACGGTGCTTCAATTTTTCAAAGAACGCTTTCAAGTTTACAATTTTATTATCATGCTACAGCAAATCAGAATACTCCTTCTTAGCATCAAAACATGGGCACATCTTGATCCATTCATTTGGTTCGACAATACCGTCACCGTCAAGGTCAGGACTTGTGTCTCTATGGCCCAG
>Juniper_p1__coassemble_402_pt1 | contig 26969 bp, 15 predicted proteins | sample Juniper_p1__metabat2_low_PE_029 | metagenome-assembled genome bin Juniper_p1 | reverse complement strand
CGGGCGGAACACGAACGTGTCACGGTTTATAAATATAGATATTTCATATAATCCGGACGGTTTTGTCTGTAAAGATGATTATTCATCAAAACAACATACAAAAAAAGAATAACGGGTTGACCACATTCAATACTATTGAGGTCAACCCGTTCTCATTCTATATATATCCTAAATCACTCAAGTATAATCTCGCCATTTCGTATAGCCTCCATCACATTAGCAGGCGGACGCTGTGCAAGTAATTCCTTCTTCATATAGTCCATGTATGGAGCTACATGCTTAAAGAACTGGTAATATCCCTTACACAGATAGTTCAGTCCCGGCTCTCCGGTAGCTGTCTTCGCAAAGCGGTTCTTAGGGCAGTCGCCATTACATGCGAACAGGAACTCACACTCCTTACACTGTGTAGGCAACGATTTCTGTTTCATAAGTCCGAACTCCTGCTGTCTTTCGCTATACATCATCTCTACCAGCGTTTTCTGATAGATATTGCCTAACTTATATTCCGGGAAAACATAATGGTCGCAAGAATAGACATCACCGTTGAATTCCATCACTCCGGCATGTCCGCATGTCTTAGCCATAGAACATACACCCGGTTGCTCTCCTACCCAATTGGCAAGTGTAGAATCGAAAATCTGAATGAAATACTGTCCTACATCGTTCTTCACCCATTCGTCAAAAAGTTTGCAAAGGAAGTTTCCCCACTGCTCAGGAGTGACAGAGAAATCTGCCAGTTTATCTCCTTCCTGCATAGGTGATGCCAGATGACGACCGTCGCTATGCTTGAATATTCTCTCTACGATTGGAGCAAACTGGATATAATGGCAGCCTATAGACTTGAAGAAGTTATAGAACTCCACAGGATAATCGGCATTATAGTCGTTCACAACAGCCATAGCGTTCCATTCCACCCCATGCTTGTTAAGCAACTCAATACCTCGCATAACCTTTACGAATGAAGGCAAGCCCTGCTTGTTTCTGCGGTATTCATCATGAAACTCCTGAGGACCATCTATAGATACTCCCACGAGCCAATTGTTTTCCTTGAAGAACTGACACCACTCGTCGGTAAGCAATGTACCGTTTGTCTGAATACAGTTGTCAATAGTTCTTCCGCCGGCGTACTGTTTCTGAAGTTCCACAGCCTTCTTATAGAAGCTTAGCGGACGCATCAATGTTTCTCCGCCATGCCATGTGAAAAGCACTTGAGGCATAGTCTGCGAACCGATATATTCCTTTATGAAACGCTCAAGGAGTTCATCGCTCATCACATGCTTTGAAGTATCCTTATACAAATTCGATTTTTCAAGGTAATAGCAATAATCGCAAGCCAGGTTACATACCGCCCCAACAGGTTTCGTCATCACATACAGCGGCTTAGCAAAAGGTGCAAATGTTTGTTTCATGGTGTATTATATTATTTTTATATTTACTCCTACAAAGAAACGGAAATATGAAGTTTCGTGCAAATAATATTTCTATATTTTATTATGTTAGAAACTACATTAAGCCCTATTGGAAAATATTCTTTATATAATCATTATTTATAAATATAAGTTTTGTATATATAAATATAGACTTTGTATATATAAACACAAGTTGTATTTTTATATATACAAGTTATATTTATAGAATTAGACAAATCGTTTACATAAATATACACTATTATAATAGTGATTATATATTATTACAAATTCTTCTTTATCTCTTCCAAAAGTCCCTGACAGGCATCTTCCAGTATATCCAACACATTTTCAAATCCTTGCGCCCCACCATAGTAAGGGTCAGGAACATAATCAACCACTTTCGTGCGGCAGTAATCTGTCATGCGACCAATCTTCTTTTCAGATTCTATATCCGGAGCCATATCACGAAGATTTGATATATTGCGGTCGTCCATACCAAGAATGAGGTCGAAATTATAGAAATCATCTGTGCATACCGGACGCGACAGGTGAGTAAGTCTGTAACCTCTGCGTGCAGCGTGCATACGCATACGTTCGTCGGGCAACTCGCCACGGTGGTATGAGCTTGTTCCGGCAGAATCCACTTCTACTTCCTTATCAAGACCTTCTTTTCTCAAAAGTGTACGCATAACTTCGTCTGCTGTAGCAGAACGGCATATATTACCAAGGCACACAAAAAGTATTTTCATTTTCCTATATACTGTTTAAATCGTTCTACATCAGTGTTCATTATCAGCTTTTCAGGGAATTCCGTTTCAGCCAACAATTGCAGTGCATAGCCATACTCAGCTATATCGAAAGAAATATGTGCATCACTCCCAAGAATGACCGGAACTTCATATTTCTTGCACAATCTCAGTATTTCCAAGTTATTGTTTCTTGCTTCCGGCTTGTTGCGGCATGGTTTCAACGAACTGTTGTTTATCTCCAGAAGTGTGTGATGTTCTTTCGATGCCAGGACCAGAGGCTCAAAATCAAGACTTGCCGTTCCGTCTCCCGGATGGCTGATGATATTGATGTATGGATTTGAAATCACATTAACCATACCATTAGTGTTCTGTTCCTTAGTTCCGTGGGTATAACACAGTGAGTGTATTCCTGCAATACGTATATCCAGCATTCGGAGATAAAACTCGTCCATGTCTATATTACCGTTGAAATCGGTTATGTTTATCTCCGCTCCAAGAAGAAGTTCTATGCCGTACATCTGTCTTGGCACGACATGAAGATTGCGGAAATAAATAGGGTCGCATGTTCCTGGAATACCTGCCGAGTGTTCTGTTATACCCAACAGCTTCAGTCCCTTGTCTGCTGCCGCCTGCGCCATTTCCTGCAACGTACTGAAGGCATGTCCGCTGGCTATGGTATGGGTGTGTACGTCTAATTCTATATTCATTGTGAGTTTGTTAGTTTGTGAGTTTATGGGTTTGTGAGTCCTTAAGTTTTTATGTGAACATCAACCAACTTAAGGGCTTAAAAACCAACACTTAATACGGGTCTACATCATAATATACCATCAACGACTTGAAACGCTCATCTTCCATTATAGCTCTCTGTACCTGCTGAAGGTATGTGCGTATCTTCGACATTGATGCCTGTTGTTCAACTTTTATAACTATCTTTTTGATAAACAGTGTCTGTATTCTTCCCACCGGAGGACGGTCAGGACCAAGGATTCTGTCACCAAGTCCGTTTCTCAGATAGGATGCCATACAGTCGGCGGCCAGTTCTAATACATCTTCCTTACGATGCTTGAAATATACATATATCAACCTGTAGAACGGAGGATATCGGAACATGCTTCTTTCTGCACACTGTTCATCATACAGTGCATTGTAATCATTGGTCACCACCTGATGTATAAGTGGGATGTCAGGCGATTTGGTCTGAAGTACCACCAGACCGCGCTTATTCTTACGTCCTGCTCTACCCGAAACCTGTGCCATAAGCTGGAAGGCCCTCTCGTACGAACGGAAATCGGGATAGTTAAGCATGGAATCAGCATTCAGAATACCTACTACACTCACCCTGTCGAAATCCAATCCTTTGGAAACCATCTGGGTTCCGATAAGTATATCTGTTCTTCCTTCCTGGAAGTCGTTGATAATCCTTTCGTATGCTGTACGTGTTCGGGTGGTATCCATATCCATACGTGCCACTGTTACATCGGGGAATATCTGTTTTATATCGTCCTCCACCTTTTCCGTTCCGAAGCCGCGGTTCACAAGCTCCACACCTCCACAAGCGGGGCACGACTTTGGCACACTGTATGTATACCCGCAGTAATGACACGTCAGCTGATTAAGTCCTTTATGATATGTCAGGCTCACATCACAGTTCTTGCACTTCGGCACCCATCCGCAGGTACGGCACTCTATCATAGGTGCAAAACCGCGACGGTTCTGGAAAAGGATAATCTGCTCCTTGTTCTCGAGTGCTTCTCTCATTTTCTGTAAAAGAAAAGGAGAGAAATGTCCGGACATGCGTCTTTTGCGTGCCAGTTCCTTTATATCAACCACTTCTATCTCCGGTAACTGTATCTGCTGGTATCTTTCCTTCATTTCTACCAAAGCATACTTTCCGTGAGTGGCATTATAATACGATTCCAGGCTCGGAGTTGCTGTACCAAGAAGCGTTTTCGCACCATAGAGCGATGCAAGCATTATAGCCGCGCTTCGGGCATGATATCTCGGAGCCGGGTCCTGCTGTTTATAGGATGTTTCATGTTCTTCGTCCACTATAACCAGTCCGAGTCTGCGGAAAGGAAGAAAGACTGACGAGCGTACACCAAGTATCACATCATAGTCATTCTCAGTAAGCTGTTTCTGCCATATCTCCACACGTTCCGCATCGGGAAACTTTGAATGATATACTCCAAGACGTGAACCGAAGATTCTTCTCAGGCGTTCAGTAATCTGCGTGGTAAGGGCTATTTCCGGAAGAAGATAAAGCACCTGCTTTCCTGCCTTGATGACTTCTTCTATCAGATGTATATATACCTCTGTCTTCCCGCTAGCAGTAACCCCATGAAGAAGACAGATGTTTTTCTGATGGAATGACGACACTATGGAATGGAAAGCCCTTCGCTGTATTTCATTCAGAGGATTCAATGGGACTGTCTCTGTTTTTCCGGCAGTAAGACGTCCTATCTCATAATTATAAGTTTCAAATATATGTTTGTCGATAAGTCCGTTCAGAATTGATGCCGATACACCGGAAGCCTCCAACAGTGTCTTCTTTGAAACTTCTTTCAAAAGTTTTCCATCCTGCATCCATCCCGACAGTTCTATATATTTCATCAGCATAGCAAGCTGCTTGGGGGCACGTGCTAAAAGGTCAAACTGTTTCTGAAGTACAGCTTCATCGCGCATACTGTCCTGCAACCGTACGCGGACTTCTGTCTTAGGTTTATAGTTTCGCTTCAATTCTTCCTTTACACGGATAGCATCTTTCTCCATCAGCGATTTTATTGCTGGAAGAATGTTCTTTATATTTCCAGCACGCTCAATCTGAGTAATACACTGCTCTGTATCGACACTCAGGATGTCAAGAATACGTTGCTCCTTAGGCGAAAGAGGCCCATCAGCAACGAAATCAGGATTATATTCCACCACCGTTTCACTCTCCAACTTCATTCCCGAAGGAAGTGCAGCCTTATAGACATCACCAAGCGTACAAAGATAATATTCCGCCACCCACTTCCAGAAAGCCAACTGGCGTTCCAACATCACAGGAGTTCTGTCAAGTACCTCAGATATATCTTTCGTCTCATATTCCTCCGGTGCTGAATAGTGTATTTTCACAACGATGGCCGTGTAATACTTCTTTACTCCGAAAGGAACTACCACACGACACCCTATCTCCACCAGGTCTTCAAGAGCCTCAGGCAAAGAGTATGTAAACGTATTCGCAATGGGAAGCGGCACTATGACATCGACGTACTTTTTCATACCGCAAAGGTACAAAAAAGGACATGCCGTTGTCTATAAATATTCCCAAACTTTTATAGCTTTGCAGAAAATAGCAGCAAACTAAAAACTTAACAACTTATGAAGAAATACAAAATAGGTATTATCGGTTGCGGACACATAGCAGAAAAGATGGCTGCCACCATCAACGGGATGCAGGAGGCAGAAAGCTATGCTGTTGCATCAAGAAGCTTAGAGAAAGCACAAGCCTTTGCCTCAAAATGGAATTTCAGCAAAGCATACGGGAGTTATGAAGAGTTAGTTTCGGATAATGAAATTGATTTGGTTTATATAGCTACTCCACACTCACACCATTATGAACATGCCCGTCTGTGCATACTGAACGGCAAGCCTGTACTATGTGAGAAATCATTTACTGCCAATGCACATCAGGCAGAAGAGCTTATACGTCTGGCAGAAGAAAAGAACGTGTTCATAACTGAAGCCATCTGGACACGCTATATGCCACTGTCTGTCAAGATGAAAGAACTGCTGGACGAAGGAGTAATAGGCACACCATACACCCTGTCTGCAAACCTTGGATACGTGATTGCCGACAAGGACAGAATAGCAAAACCAGAACTTGCCGGTGGAGCACTTCTCGACATAGGTGTCTACACCTTGAACTTCGCAGCTATGGCTTTCGGGAACGATATAAAGGAGATACACTCGGCATGCCAGCTGACGGATACAGGAGTTGACGGTCAGGAGAACATTACCCTATTCTATAACGACGGAAAGATGGCATCTCTGCAATCATCTGTTTACGCCCAGACAGACAGAATGGGAGTTATCTCCGGCGACAAAGGCTTCATGGTAATAGAGAATATCAACAACCCTGAATGTATAAAGATTTTCGGCAAGGACTATAAGTTGAAAGCTGAATACAAAGCACCCGAACAAATTACCGGTTTTGAATATCAGATAAGAGCTTCAATAGAAGCTATCGAAAACGGTTGGAAAGAATCTCCCTACATGCCTCACAAGGAAACCATAAGAATAATGCATCAGATGGATGCACTGCGAAAAGAATGGGGAGTGAAATACCCCTGGGATTAATCAAAAATACCACAAACCGGATTTGTTCATAGCCTGATTTTTTCAATTAATATATATCCTGTTTCTATTTTCCATCAAGTCCTGCATCGAATACCATTGATGCGGCTCCCAGACTACCGGCCTTATTGCCTAATCCGGCAGCAACAATATCCGTATTTACAGCACAGTCAGCCATTGCATTCTTGAATGCTTCTTCCTTCACCATATCTATATAGAACTGTCCGGCATCGGAAATACCTCCACCTATCACTACCAATTGAGGGCTGAAGATATTTATAAAACCGGCTATTCCCTGTCCCAGATATCGGCAATGTCTGCGCAAACAATCCACAGCCAACGGGTGACCTTCTTTATAAAGGCGGACTATGAGTTCTCCATCTGCCCCACCATCCGGAATAGTATAGCCATATGCAGGAGCTTCTGATACAAACATTCTTACCAAAGCAGAAGCTGAAGCGTAATGTTCAAGACATCCTGTAGCCCCGCATGCACACTTTTCGCCATTTGCTATCAATGGAACATGGCCAAGTTCTGTTCCACGGTTGGCATATCCGCCAAACAGTTTTCCACCAATAACCACGGCACCACCTATTCCCGTACCTACAGTAATGAACACTACATCCGTCATCCCCTTGCCGGCACCGAAACGTGTTTCACCAAGTCCCATCATATTGGCATCATTGCCAACCAGTACAGAAAGGCCTGTTTCTTTCTCTATGATATCCGCAAGATGTACATTTTCCCATCCCTGGATATTCTCTGCACCACCCATGACAATACGCGATGTAGAATCTACTATTCCGGGAGTTCCTATGCCTATACCGTCTATAACAAAACCTTCAGAAGCAACATATGCTTTCACTTCATTTATTGCATGCAAAATCTGACCTACGACTGCATCAGCCGATACATCAGCCTTCGACGGGATACGTCCCTGAAAATGAAATACGCCTTCATTATCAATCAAGGCGTATTTCACAGACGTACCGCCAAGGTCTATTCCTATAGCGTACCTTTTCATATTAAACTCTCTCCACCCATATAGGAGTACTGAAAGCCCACTGCTGGTCTTTCTGACGCACTCTGACATAATAATAGTCTGTATCTCTCTCTGGTTTGTTGTCCTCCATATAATGTTCTATGGTATAGCAATCTTCAGGCATTGCCCTGTTGAAGAGTATAGCCTCGCTAAGCCATCCAATCATGAAGTGACTGCGTGAACCGGCAAGCAATTCTCCCAAAGAATGTTCAAAATGTTTTCCGTTGAAATCGGCAGAAAGGATTCCATCCTTTGGCATTTCCAGTTCAAGAATAACAGCCTGAGTAGCAGGAGTTACTGTGTTAGGGTTCTTGGTTGTGAACAGTTTCAGTTCTACTGATTTCTCTGTTGTTGAAAGAATACGGTTCACATGAGTATGGAATTCTGTTTCGCCTTCTTGAGGAGAAGTAAATGCAGCACCGCGGAAACATGGTGTCACACTTAATATGCGTCCCTTGTTTATGCTCAAAGCACCGTCCCATGTAACATATCTTTCCTCACGGTTCCATCCGAACTCTACCTTCACCTTACAACGTACTGTATCGCCGGCCGGAGCAAGTGGATTCATTGGACCATTCATTCGTGCAAGCAACTTACCGTTCTTGATAATATCAATATAGTCAATACAGCTTTGTCCTTCGACATTCAGGTATATGCGACGCTGGTTTCCTCTCACGACATCACCCATAAACGCATCGTTCAGACGGAAATCAATCAATATCTTATCACCTGTCGAGCAGCATACGTGACGGTTCTCCATAGCATTCCACAAAGCATCACGGGTAAGAGAAGGTGCAAGCACACCTATACGTCCATCACCGTAGCTTCCAGGATAACCGGAATGCTGGTCTGTTGAACCCATAAGCCCGAACTTATAACCGCGTTCGAGACCGCACAGGATTGTACCTTCCCACTGACGAGGTCCCATATCGTGAAGATACGGGAAATCACCCTGATCTGATTCAGCAAGTCCATGACGTGAATACATTTCCACAAAAGGTGTCTGCTTGCCTTCAGTAAAGAAGTCCCAGTTATATCCTCTGTAGCCAGTCTGATATCCCATGTGGTGTGGAGTGATAAACACTTTATGTCCACGTGCCTTCTGTTTCCAGTCTTCTATAGAAGTACATTCCACCAAAGGAGCATCAAGGTCATAATTCAACGCTACATGGTCGCCATGTTCCATACTGTGAGCCTCATAACCTATGAATGCAAGGAATTCTCCTTCTTTATTATATTCATTGGTCATTGCAACATACTTCTCGTAGCCACCTTGTCTTAAACGCTTGAATGCACCTGTATGATAATCAATAACCCATTTCAGACGAGGGTCATTCTCACCCGGAATGTCAGGCCACATAGCATGAGGAGTGACACTTACGAAATCGAGCTGAGTTTTTGCAGCTTCGAAAGCATCACGCATATCTCCATGACCGTAAGTAAGATTACAATGATTATGAAGGTCGCCCCAGTACATCTTAAACTTTGAAGCAGATGGCATTATCTTCTTTGCTTCCTTTGAACCCGGCACACATGAGCCGAGCAGGCTGCCGGAAGCTGCCATACCAAGAAACGACCAGCCTGAAACCTTTAGAAAATCTCTTCTATCCATTAGTATTAAGAATTAAGAATTGAAAATGAAGAATTAACAATTAATAATGAGTGGACGATAAATTCATATTAACTGTCAATTCTTAACTATTAATTATTAACTATAAATTAATGAGTTCTATCCATTACTCTTCTGTCACCTTTGAACAGCACATTTACTTTTTCATCCGGATCCGTATCTGCATATTCCTTTTGAGCCTTCTCAAGCAATCCATGCATCATATTTCTCACTTCTGCGTATGAAGCATCATCATATACATTATTCATTTCTTCCGGGTCTTCAGCAAGGTCGTAAAGTTCCCATTCGTCTATATCATTATAGAAATGAATAAGTTTATAACGGTCGGTACGAATTCCATACTGACGTTTCACAGAATGCTCTGCCGGATATTCATAATAATGATAATAAGTACACTTTCTCCAGTCGTCCGGGAGTTTACCTCCATTATCCAGAATGGAACGAAGCGAACGTCCCTGCATATCCTCAGGTATCTCCACACCGGCATAATCAAGGAAAGTAGGTGCAAAGTCTATGTTCATACACAAAGCTTTACTCTCACTTCCAGCAGTAATGGAGCGTGGATAACGTATAAGCAACGGCATACGTGTTTCTTCATACATGAAACGCTTGTCGAACCATCCGTGCTCTCCAAGGAAAAATCCCTGGTCGGATGTATATACTATTATAGTATTGTCAAGTTCACCTATACTTTCCAAATGTTTCATCAACCGCCCTACACTTTCATCCACCGACATAGCAGTAGCAAGATAGTCACGCATGTATTGCTGATATTTCCAACTTACCAGATTGCTGCCAGTGAGTTTACCACTACGATACTCCTCTATACGCGGCGCATATACTTCGTCCCATTTATCCTGAACTTCCTCAGGCATACGTTTATACACTTTGTACAGGCGGTTGGTAGTATCGCGCAACATTTCATCACGTGTAAGAAGCTTCAAATCCCAATCATCAGTAAAGGTATGTTCTATACTCATATCCTGCTCCTTCGATGCACGACCACGTCCTTTGTAATCATCAAAGAGAGTGGCAGGTTCCGGAAATACCGTATTATTGAACAGTCCCAAATGACGCGGAGCCGGCATCCAGTTGCGGTGAGGCGCTTTATGATGGAACATAAGACAGAAAGGCTTGTTCTTATCAACACCATCAATATATTTTATGGCCTTATCAGTTATGATATCCGTAACATATCCTTTCTCGACAATATGCTTTCCATTCTCATTGAAATCAGGGTCATAGTAATCACCCTGTTCCTCCTGCCCTGTAAGGATACTCCAGTAATCAAAGCCCTTAGGCTCGGAAATAAGATGCCATTTACCCACAATGCCTGTCTGATAACCGGCCTTATGAAGAAGACTGATAAATGTAGGCTGGTCCGAATTGAACCTGCTCGCATTGTCAGTAAAACCATTTATATGGCTCATCTTACCGGTAAGGACACAGGCACGGCTCGGACCGGACAATGCGTTAGTGGCATAACATCTGTCCATTCGTATTCCCTCATGTGCCAAGCGGTCAAGACTTGGAGTCTGAACCAGATTGCCGCCATAACATGAAATAGCCTGAGTGGTATGGTCATCCGTCATAATGAATATTATGTTCGGCCTTTTATCCTCACGTGTATTCTTTTTTGAAGCGCAGCCTGCCAAAGACATTCCGGCCACTGACAGGAACAGCGCATTATATATCAGTTTTTCCATTATTACAATCCGTATTTCAACACCTGTTTCTTACCGTCAACCTTAACTTCCACCTCAAGTCCTTTCTCATCATATTTCTTTGATTTGAACTTGGCAGAAATCTTCGGCGCATCAGCACTGTCCTTAAGCGGGCAGATAACAGTGATATACCTTACCGGATCGTTAGTCTCCTTCTTTACATTGAATGAAACATTCATTCTTTTCTGTTTCTTTCTGTATTCAGTAGACAACCATCCTTCTTCTTTCTTCATTGTCATGCCGTCAGGACCGAAGCACTGCAGTTTCATATTGCTGCCCGGTTCAAAAGCTGTCACGAAAGTCATATCCTCACGACTGTTGTTTACCTTTCCACGAGGCATCTGATAATTCAGATTGACAGAACCTTTTGCATCTCCCACAGCCTCGTCTACGATAACGAAATACTTGCCATCAACAAAGAATACAGAACGACGGTGTTTCAGTTTCTTGTAGCTCTGGTTTTCTGTTACCAACATCTGTACATTACCTTCAGGCTGCCAAAGCAATGTCTTTGAATCAGTAGTTTCCAAATCCTTGCCACCAAGAGTCAATGTATTATGCACACGAGTCTGACGGAACCAGTTACGCCATTCCATAACCTCTCCATTACCCGCATATACATATGAACCTGAATCGGCAAACAGTTTCTTGCCATTAAACCAAAGTTCGAAAGTTCCGTTATCAGGCTGGCAATGCCAGAAAGCCTTAGGACCAGCTTTTACCACCATCTGCGTAGCATCCGTATCCCATGAGTTACGGAATACGAAGAAGCCTGACTCCTTGAAAGCAATAGAAAGGTTTGCAGGCAGTTTACCTTCCTTACCCTGTGTAGCCATATATCTGATAGCTTCGTTTTCAGGGAAAGTCTTAAGCCAACGCTTGTAGTTTTTGAGCATTTCTTTCTTACTTGTCAGCTTAGCATCGCTGAAGCAAGGATTTGTATAATCAGGGAAAGAAATATTCATATAGAACATTATCATATTCTCCACTGTATCAATATAAGACTGTGGGAACTCTTTCTTGTAACCGTTCATATCAGCTAGTTCCAATGCCTTCCAGAAAATATTGATAGCAGCCAGATGATAGTGAGGATCCAACTCAAATTGTCCTCCATCCTTATAAACCTGTACACCAATCTCCTTGTTCAGAATGTCTATACCGCTACGTCTCCACTCGGCAGCCTCTTTAAATTCAGGGAAGAAAGAACCTGCACACAACATACGCTGAGCCTCAAACAACAGGTGATTACCCTGATCAGAGTAGTTTGCCATGATATGCAAAGCGTGCTTATGATAGTTCAGGAGGAACTCGGTTAAGAACTCCGGAGTAAACGAAGGTGACGGCAAAAACAATACAAACTGTGATGTCTGATCCTGCAAACGGTTACTAACCTCAAGAGGACGCCATGCGAATCGCATATTCTCATAATCACCCTTCAGTTTTCCATCGTTTACCAGTTCATATTCTTTTTTGTCTATTTTCAACAATGGATTCTTCTTTATCCAGTCCATATACTGGAAGACCCATTCTTTTGCATATTTCTCATCACCACTCAATCTATAGGCCTTACCCATCGGAGTAAACCATTTGTGGCGGTGTAGCTGCCAACGCAATTCATTATCCTTTACAGGCCAATACTGCCAGTCTATATCCTGACCGTAGTTGAACGAAGGCTGATAACCTTTATGAGAGAAGAAAGTATGTTCCAAAGCCTCATCCGCCCATTTCTGTTCATCCTTACTTATAGTAATCTTATCAACGTTCACTTCAGGCGCCTTGACATTCTTACGTGCCCTATAGTATTCCAGCAATGCACTTGCCGCATCGGCATCCTTACCCTGAGAATGCAGTTCCTTCACTTTTTCCAATCCCGGATAATCGAGATTTAGGAAATCAAACACTTCTGTTTTTAACTCCTGCGCAGCAGCCGTACACACGGAACAAGCCAACGCTACTGAAGCAGCCAGATTTTTAAAAGCAAATATTTTCATGTATTGTGTTAGTTTGTGAGCCTGCGAGTTCATCAGTCCTTAAATTCCAATCAACAGACTTAAGAGCTAAAGAACTCACAAACCCGAAGATAATTATAAATTCTTATATTCAATACCTTTCAGTTTCATATATCTCTGCAAAGCCTCAAGATAATAATAGTCCGCATAGTTAAGAGGAACATTTATTTCCGAACCGTTAGGAAGAGAACCTGTAGAATGCATCAATATAAATCCCTGATTTTCTCCTTCCTTTGCAAGATATGCATCAGATGACAAACTCTTAAGTATTTTCTCTGCATAATCAAAATATTTCTGTCCGTCTTCCACCATAGTGCTCATTTCAATCAGCGCAGAAGCTGTAACAGCGGCAGCAGAAGCATCACGAGAAGTTTCCTCTGTAACAGGAGCATCGTAATCCCAATAAGGAATAGCATCATCTGTTTTCACTCTGTCCATTATCATATCCGCCACATTAACAGCAAAGTCCAAATACTTCTTGTCACCTGTTTCACGATAGCATGATGTATATCCGTAAACAGCCCAAGCCTGTCCGCGAGCCCATGATGAGTCATCATTCTTTCCCTGATGAGTCTGCTTACGTTCTACTGTACCATCATTGTTATAGCTTACCACGTGCCAGCAAGTATAGTCCGGACGGAAATGATTAGCCATAGTCTTGTCCGCATGCTTCAAGGCAACTTCCTTATACTTGGCATCACCAGTCATTTTGCTTACAGTGAACAGCAAGTCAAGATTCATCATATTATCTATGATAACAGGAAAATTCCATGTACCAAAATCCCATGAGCGGATACATGAAGTACCTTCATCGAAACGTCCTATAAGATTATCTGCAGTCTCAACCATTATAGCATCGATAGTATCAGCATATGCCAGACGGCGTGCATTGCCATAACTGCAATTAATCATAAATCCCAAGTCATGTGTACCTTTATAATAACGTACCGGATTAAGTATGTTTGTAAATTTTGCAGCCTCAGTCTCCAATTCTTTTTTTCCTGTAAGCTCGTATGCATACCACAATGAGCCGGGATAGAAACCGCTTGTCCAATCATAAACGCTACACAATCTGCGTTTGCCCTCCATCTCCGGAGTAGGCTTCTTACGCAATGAATCCACAAAAGTAGCAGTATCTCTCTCCAACTGTCTTACCAGAAAATCCATATCATAACCAACATGAATTGAACGAGGCAACTTGCCTGTACCGTCTATTTCATGTGCAGTCAGCAGAAGCTGTGAAGCCGATCTGTCCAACGATGTTTTAATCCAACTATAATCTTCTTTTTGTTGTGTATTGCCACACGATGCCATAACCAACGCAGCGATAGCAGCAATAAAGTAATTTCTCTTCATAGGTAAAATTTGGTTTATCATATTATAAAAAAAAGAATTATCACTTATCATCTCCGAAGCATTACAAAGATATTGCTTATACATAAAATGCAGTTACAATAATGTACATTATGCTATCGCCAAAGCATTTATAAGTGATAATTCTGTGTAAAAAAATATCATTATTGTACATTGGAGTGTTCAAGCCCCAATGTACTTGTTATTTCCGCTTATTCCCAACCCGGGTTCTGCTCAAATTTTGTACAAAGGTCCATTTCACGCTGTGGGATTGGCATGAGTTCATGCTGACCCTTTCTTGTGTATTCAGCAACTACATAGTTTGCGTTTGCTCCCCACCATTCATCCTGGTCCTTACGTGTCTGCATCACTGTTTCGTAATATACATCCCAGCGTACCAAATCAAGACGTCGATGTCCTTCAAAAGCAAGTTCATATTTACGTTCCTTACGAACAGCCTGACGGAATTCTTCAACATCCATACCGGTTTTAAGGTCATGCGAAGTATCAGCTACTCCATAAGCACGGCGGCGTACTTTATTAACTGCAGAATAAGCCTCATTAGTCGGACCGTTTTTCCATTCATTCAGTGCCTCTGCATATATCAACAATACATCTGCATAACGCAATACATACCAGTTAACGTTCGACTGGTCATTATTCAACAAATATCCGGTTTCAACATATTTTTCTATATCCCATTTTGCAGGAGTATAGTTTTGTTTTTCTTTCTGGCGTTTGTCAGGATCAAGGTCACTTTTTTCACTCTTCTCAGGGTCATAAACATTGTTGGTCCTTTCTGCAGCCCAAAATATAGGACCGTCGCCAGTACCATCATCATACCTGTAGTTTGCTATCGACAAATCACGTCTTTTATCCACCAGGCCATCCGGATTTGTTCCATCAGGATGGTATATATAATCGCTTTCTTTATCTCCATTCTTTTCAACTCCTACTCCGTCTTCAGCTCTCCAGTCAAGCACAAAGGAATATACCACTTTTTCATTTCCGGCACAACTGCCTCTTTTACCTGCTATTGCAGTTGTTTTCACACCGTTCCATTTACCTATACGTCCACTTGGGTCACTTGAGCCCTTATATGTAGGCGAATAGAAACTTATCTCAATAAGGCTCTCTGTCGGGTCCCAGGTTCCGTTGCATGTGTTATCCCATAACTGTTCAAATTCGGGAAGCAAGTCATGTTTTCCTGACATAATAAGTTCTCCGGCTGTTTTCGCAGCCAATTCCCACTTGCTTGTATCTTTTACAGGCCATCCGGCCCATGTGGCATATACTTTTGAGAGCAAGCCCATAGCCGCACCTTTTGAGAATCGGAAACTGTTATCTGTGCGATAAGAATCTTCTGTAGCCCACGGAAGGTTCTCCATTGCATACTTCAAATCGGCTTCTATGTATTCATAAACCTTAGCAGGGTCTTCTTGTGTAGCCTCTCTTGGGTCCATATAAGACATTGCCGTAGTAGTAATGAGAGGAATATTGCCGAAACGGCGTACAAGTTCAAAATAGAACAATCCTCTTAAAGCCCTCGCCTCAGCCATATAGACAGTTATCAACTGCTTGTCCTTTTCTTCGAACGAGTCATATACCGCAGATATCCTTTCAAGGAAATCGTTTGCGCGATATATACCTATATACAGGTACTGCCATGCCTGCTGCACTTCAGATTGTGTCGTTGGATAAGCATTAGAGGGCAATAAACGCCAGTTGTTAGTAGTATTTCCTTCAGCCTGTTCGCAGTCTGTCCCCATACTGAAATAGAAAGACAAGTAATAACCATACAGCGCATCGGCTGTAGTAGTCTGATAAATACCAAATAAAACAGTTTCCGCCTGCTCAGTGGTAGTAAGGAAACCCTCCTTTTCTATATCCACCTTGTTCTCTTCTGACAGAAAATCCGAACATCCTGTCACAACGTGGAGAGCTGTGAGAAGCAATATATATAATATTCCTTTTTTCATATTATTATGAGTTTGTAAGTTTATAAGTTATATCAGTTTTTGGACAAGTCAATATAACATTGTCACTTAGTATATTAGAACTGTATATCAAGACCAACAGTATATATACGGCTCTTAGGATAAGCACCCCAATCCAATCCAGGTGTCATCGGACTATTCTTGGAGTTAACCTCAGGATCATAACCGCTATAGTTGTCGAAGCATAACAGATTCTGTCCACTTGCATAAACCCTTAGTTTAGAAACATGGAATTTCTTCGTCCATTTCTGCGGAACCGTATATCCCAATGTCACGTTTTTCAGACGAAGGAAAGAACCGTCTTCAACAAATCGTGAGTAAACGTCATTAACAATATACCCGTCATATTTAGGAACTTTGTTCGATGCGTTTGTAGGACTCCATCTTTCCGCCACCTCACCAAGGAAGTTCTTACGTTCGCTGCGTGACTGTGTAGCAAACAATCGTGTCGCATTGTAAATATCATTACCATAGTTGAACTGGAACATAAAGCTGAAATCAACTCCGTAGAAGTTAAAACTGTTTGTGATACCACCATACCATTTCGGCAGTGCGTGTCCTATCACTGTACGGTCGTTGGTTGTTATTATTCCGTCACCATCCTGGTCTTTGTATTTCACATCACCCGGTTCCAGTGCACCGTTATCCTGACGGATGTTGTTTGTTATGCCTTCTTTCAGGATATACTGGCCAGTAGGAGTGACATAGAAATCCGAAGCCTGATATATTCCATCGAATTCATAGCCATAAATCAAGCCAAGCGATTCGCCAACCTTTGCAATATAGTCATACTGCGTGAAGTTACTGTCAAAACCAGAACGTGCATACATTACATCCACTCCACTTGCCAATGATTTCAATTCATTTCGTATGAATGAAATGTTGAAGTTGGTATCCCATGTAAAGTTCTTCTTCTGTATGTTTGTACTTGTAAGACCGAGTTCTATACCTCTGTTCTGTATCTTACCGATGTTCTGCATCTGCGAGTCAAACCCTGTGAAATGCGCAAGCGACTGCGACAAAAGCAAGTCCTTAGTATTCTTAATAAAGAAGTCAGCAGTAACGTTCAATCTATTACTAAAGAAGCCTAAATCTATACCCAGGTTCACTGTAGAAGAAGCCTCCCATTTCAGATTAGAGTTCTGAAGCTGTTTTGGCGTCAAAGTAGTTACCTGCGAATTACCTATACCATATTTACCATTTGTATAAAGGTCCATTGACAAATAGTTGGATATACGGTCATTACCTACAAGTCCCCATCCGAAACGTACTTTGGCATTAGAAATCCACTCAATATCTTTCATAAAATCCTCTTCGCTTAATCTCCATGCAGTAGAGAAAGAAGGGAAGTATCCCCACTTGTTCTTTGGAGAGAATACTGTTGAACCATCGGCACGTATTGTCGCTGTAAGCAGATAACGGTCACCATAGTTGTAAGTAGTCTGTGCAAAGAATGAAAGCAGACTGTTGTTATAGTAATTTGAAGAAACCTCATTTGGAGTAGCACCCATTCCTAAATTATTATTCTCATTATTATATATAGGGAAGTCCATAGCCAAACCTTTCAACCATTCCTGACTCTTTGAAGATACTTCGTGTCCTAACATAACTGTATAGCTATGTTTCTTGATTTTCTGTCTCCATGTAAGAGTATTACTATTCACCCATCGCATATCACGTATCATCTGGCTATATCCATAAGGTTTCTGTCCGTTACGGTATGCCTCCTTCGAACCATCTTTATAGAATACGTCATTACGTGTATTTGTTGTGTTATAAGTTCCGGCAGTCTTGAATGTCAGTCCCTTTATGATTTCCCAACTCAAAGAAGCGTTGGCCGACCACATTTCAGCTCTTTTCTTATTTGTTACGCTCTGTGTCTGCATCACAGGGTTCACCTGTGCAAGGCTTTCTCCGGTTTCCAACATTTCAGGGTCAATAGCAGTTGTAAGAAGTTCCTCATCCGTCATTCTCAAACCTGCAGTTGGACGTGCACTGAGAATCTGTGCAAGCATGTTGAAACGTCCGTTATCGGCAGATGTTCCCTGTCCGCGTCTGTTAGTCTGGGCATAGTTTATGGTAGCGTTGAATGAAACATTCTTTGACAGTTTCTGGTCAAAACGGAACTTCATTGTAGTACGGTCGAAACCACTGTTGTTGAAGATACCTTCTTCGTCATAACGTGAGAATGTTCCGGCATATTTACTCTTGTCGTTACCACCTGTTATGGTAATGTTATGGTCTTGCGACCATGTAGGATTGAATGTTTCATCCTGCCAGTCTACACCACCTACTCCTATGTAGTCATCAATTGACTGATAGCGGTAAGGCACACCATTTTCATCGTTGCCTTCCTTATAATATGTATTGGCGAATTCAGGCTTTAGTTCCACCTGCAACTTAACAAATTCATACGGACTCAACACCGGCAATTTCTTCGAGATATTACGATGGCTGGCAGAACCGTTATAGTTGATAACCGGTTTGCTTTCTTTTCCCTGACGGGTAGTTATCAATACTACACCATTAGCGGCACGCGAACCGTAAATTGCAGCAGATGAAGCATCCTTCAATATCTGCATTGATTCAATATCGGCATCAGAAAGATATGATATGTCATCTACCTGAAAGCCATCAACTATATAAAGAGGCGAGTTGTCACCTGTAAGTGTACCCACACCACGGATGTTGATACTAAAGCCGGATCCCGGAGCACCGTCAGCCTGTACTACCTGAACACCGGCAACTTGTCCTCCCAATGCACCGGCGATTGAACTACTCTTGAAACCTTTCAAATCTTCGGCAGCAACTGAAGATATTGAACCTGTAAGGTCGGTCTTTTTCATTGAGCTATAACCCACAACAACGACTTCGTCTATTACCTTTGAGTCCGGTTCAAGTTTTACCGTAACGTTGTTCTGTCCCTGATATGTCAGTTTACGGTCTTTGTAACCAACATATGAGAACTTAATAACAGCACCCTTTTTGACTTTTATAGTGAAATTACCATCAATATCAGTAATAGTACCACCTGTAGTACCTTCTACTGCAACTGTGGCTCCTATAAGAGGCATATCCGCCTCATCAACCACCGTACCGTTCAATGTCTTTTGTGCATATAGGCTTACTGACAATATCAGTGCAAGAAATGTAATCAAGCTTCTATGACCTATACTTTTGGATATATTTATTAGATACATAGTCTAATCTATTAATGTTTGTCTTTATTAATATTATAATGAATGGTATTTGAACAGTGTTTAAATGGTTTTTAAACACTGTTTAAACGCTATTATTTGAGTACATAACTCTTGTCGAGCCAGATTGCAAGAGGGAAAGTTTTCTTACCATTTGACACACCTTTAACATTTCCGTCTGTAACAAATGTCATCTGCCCGGTTACGATTCCGTCGCCCCAACCGTCATCATAGAAGTTTTTGGTTACCACCACCGAGAACTGGTTTGCGCCGACAGTATTATCAACGTAGGCCAAAGTATTTTCGCTCAGTTCTACAGGGTCTTTCGATGTTTCTTTACCACTATCTATCCAGTATGAAAATGGAAGTTTAGATTCATAATTTACACCGTTCGGATCATCCGGATTAATTGCTACATTTTCCCAAAGGTCTGTAAGAAAACATACGACTTTAGGTTCGTAAGGTTTGATAGGCTTGTTATCACTATCCTTCATATTAGCAGGAGAACCTTCTTTTAATTTCTCTCCTTTAGAATTAACACCGTTTATATTGTAATAATTGAAATTACGTCTGTAATCCATTACAAAACTACCTGGATTTTCGATAACAGGAACTACAGAACGGCCACCATATTTAGGATTTACACGACACACAAATGGAGTATATAAAACAGCAGTACCGTCACCCTGTGGCTTAACATAATTAAAGCACAACGGAACAGTGCGTGTAAATGCTTCTTCACCACTTCCTACTGTAGCAGAAACCAAAAGGATAGTCAATGTGTATTCTACATTATCCCATTCCGTCTGTTTCATCTTTGCAGTAATCTTGGCATTGGAATCCCAAAAAATAAAATCGTTTTTATCAGCTCCCTTATACTGGTGTTTGCCAACAACCTTCCATACTATTGTCTGACCTTCCTTTACATCTGTAGTAGGAGTCAGATTGATTTGGTTCAGTTCCTCCAGAGTTCTGAATCTGTACTGATTGTCGTATATGCTTCCAGGAGTCTGTTCGTCTACCAGGTTGTTACCGAAGCTTATATAAGTAAAGTAGTTTGGATTATCCTGAACCTCAATTACGAGCTTTCCTGTAGCCTCGCCTTTGAAGTTCTTTGCCTTAACAGCTATTTCAAAATTACCAACAGGCATAGTATTGTATTTTTCTATAGTTACAACACCTGTTGACTTGTTAATAGATACATATTCCTCGTATTCCTCAGCAAGGTCGACCAAAGAGAACTCAACGCCTTTCTTGTCCGAGATTTCAGGCTCGCCGGAAACGCAGTTCATTCCCTGTTTAACGCTAAGCTCAGGATAAGTAAATGCCACCAGAGGGTCTACCCAGTCAAGAACAGTCAGCGTAAGAGCGTCCTCTCCGGTACAGTTTCCGTCAGAATTTGTAACCTTGACAGACACCTTATATACATCGTTTAATACAAACGTATGAGTGTCAGGAACGGAAATGATACCTGTAGCATTATCTATAGTAAAGAAAGCCTTCTCAGCTTCAGAAGCATCTGTAAAATTCAAAGTTCCTCCTGAACTTTTCTTTATCGCGGCTATTTCATAAGTGGCGCCGTTTGTGGAACCTGCAACAAGAGGTTTAGAGCTTGTAAATCCTCCTCTTGGTTTTGAAGCATCGCCTTCAACACCAGTTTCTATGAAACCATCCTTATAAGAGATGGCAGTCGGAGCAGCCGTAAAGTTAATAGTCAAGGCATTGACAAACAAGCCTTCTTCTTCAGGCAGGCTTGGCGATGCGGCCGTAGTAATTTTAAGGTCTATCTTATAGATTCCGGCTTTCACTGTTTCAGCGTCATAATCAGAACTTTTGTTTATGGAAACCACTCCTGTTTCAGAAACAGAAAACAGTTTTACCTTAGAATTGTCAATATAAGTTTCAGAATCATCGGAAGCTACTCTTCTGACATTCGAAATCTTATAGCCAAGTATACTGATACACTCATCGGTATTTTCAGAGCTTACCTGAGCAGTCGGGAAAGCAGCCTCGCTATCCTTGTTTGTCACATCAGCCAATTTTACCTCCAAAAAGTCCGGTTCTACGGTGATACCTTCCGGAACAGCTTTAAGGAAGTTCACCTCCACGGCATCTTTATAAGTGTACGTATTTCCGGCAGCCACACACGAAACAGAGATATAATATTTTCCTGTCTTCATACCGGCAGTACTGTTAATCATAATCTCACCTGTCTCGGGAACTATGCTGAAACATTCTCCCGTGTAAGCTTCTCTGGTCTCTTCACCACCCTCACCGACAGAAGAATAGTTCACCTCCACAATCTTGAAGTCTGAAGGCACAGCGCCTTTATAAGTAGGACTGGCTATAACACCTGTCATGGACGGGGCAATGTCAGTCATGCTTGTATAATACAAGGCAAAACTGCCATCATCGGTTGTGATATCATCTTTACATGACGATATTCCTAACACAATAGCCAGCATGGCTATAATGCAACCGACTGTCTTACTGTAAAATCTATTTTTCATTTTCATTGTATATAGAATTAGTTAATAATTTATTATAATGTATATTTTAATTCATATGTCTGACCGTCAACCGTTACTTTTACAGCTGCACCTTCCGGATGGAATGTTCCTGCTGTTCCACTCACGTTATCAGTAAATTCGGCTGAGATATTGCTACCATCACCGGCAGCACCGTCTGATGGATAAAGGATTGTGATAAACCTTGCAGCAGCGTTCTCAATATCTTTCGGTATATTTACATTAACCTGAAGCCAGTCACGCTTCTTACCTATAGTGCTTTCAAGTTTGTCGGAAACAGCCACCTCATCTTTCTTAGCTACACGTATCATTTTAAAACCAGCAGTTGTCTCTACAAACGATTTTACAAGAAGATTGCTTTCGGTAAGTTTGGTTTTTGCATAAGCACTCTTTCCGCTTACCACAGGCTCGTCTATTCCATAAGCATCATCAGCAGCCTCAGAAAAAAGGTGGAAATGGAGGTTGACACCCTTACCACCGTCCTTAATACTTGAAGAATATCCTTCATCCACAAGAACCACGAACTTATTGTCCACCATATATATTGCACGTCGGTGTTTGAAATCACCATTCATTACATTTCCATCCTTATCATCTTTCAAAGAGCCATTCATATAAGGAGTGTTTTCTGTAACAATCAGTTCATAATTAGAACCCGACTCATGTTTTAACATCTTTCCGGTAGTAGTCAACTCAGAATGTATATCGTGATTGTATTTATCTTTACCTGTTTCTTTAAAATAGATATTCTTGGAATATATAGTCATAGTATTATGCAGCTTGTACTGTCTGTACTTTTCACGGTTGGCATCCGGATCATTATAAGAATACACACCGGCGTCAGGCAAGAAGTTTCTGCCTTTATACCATAAGCTGAAAGTACCGTTGTCAGGCTGACAGTGCCATTCCTTCACACTGTTGTCGTTATTCTTGTGTATCACCATCATACCGTCCCTTTCACCCCAGTTGGCAGTGCGAAGCATATAATATCCTGCTACATCGTATGCCTTGCTTTTCCATGTCGGTTTTGTTCCTCCTTTTGCGCCTTCCCAAGCCATCCACTTGAGTTCTTCATCTTCTGGAAATACGGCAAGATAGTCTTTCAGACGGTTCATCAATGTAGATTTAGCATAAGAGCTTGAACGTGTGTCATTGAAATTGTCGATAGTATAATTCGGATAAATCATATCCTTAACGAAAGAAACTGCACCTTTCAGTTTCTCTATATAACCAGAAGGGAGAATATCTAATCTATTATTTACTTTTGTAAGGTTATACACTTCCAGATAATCGGAGATAGCAGCTATATGATAGCTCAAATCCAAATCCACATGCACACCGTCCGAAAGGAACTGCTCATCCATGTTCATTGTCTGAAGTCCTTCTGTAACCCACAGTTCGGCATTCTTGAATTCAGGCATCAATATACCTGCCGATACTACGGCCTGTCCTTGTGTGGCACGGATATTACCTTCGGCTATGTAATTCATCCTTATCATCTCCACACTTTCGGCAAATGCGTTAAGCACAGTTGTCAGCCACTCCGGAGTGAAGTTTGGAGAAGTCAGATAACAAGGTATAACATTAAGCTGCGACAATACTCTTTCTGCCGGCTGCAAAGCCTTCCATTCATAACCAGGCTCAAGGTTGTAAATTTTAGGGTCATCAAACGGTGCGTTAGGGCAAGGATGTTTAGCCATCCAGCTTGTATATACATCAACCCAGTTGTTGAAGTAAGCTTCATTCTTCGTTGTTGCGTATGCTTTAGCCTGTGGTTCCATCCACTGGTGACGATGCTGTTGATAATAAAATTCACGGCTATCCACTGCATTCGGCCTGAACCCCCATTTTATTGTACCATCATCATTTTTAAAAGAATAATAGACATCTTCTGAATCAGTCGTACCTTCTGTTTCAACAAAATTAGATACAACAAACCTATAGTCCAAAGCCTGATCAGCCTTGTTTATATCCACGGCACTTGCAGCAACAAAAGCCGGAACAGCCGGATTCACCACATTACTCCTCCACCTGTAATACTCCAACAACTCCTTAGCCGCCAGATAATGTTCGCCAGCCTCATAGTGCTGTTTTACCTTTTCAAGTCCGGGATAATCCAGATTAAGTTTCGAGAAGACATCGCCTTTAACCACTTCGTTTGGTTTTGTTTCTACAGGCAATGTAGGTTCCTTGATTCCGTCCGGCACGAAAATGCCGGAATCGTCAGTACATGAATTGAGCATCATCGCTCCGCCAAGTAAACAGAAAAATAGCTTTTTCATAATACTTAAAAATTAAGATTTATAATTGAACTTTTTATTTTCTCTTTTGCAAAGTTCTAAAATTTAACGCACTTTATTAATATAGCTTGTTTCAGTTAATAACAAGACTGTCCAATACATTTCAATATTGTACAAAATCATTATATTTTTGTGTAATCGGTTTATTCCAACCATACAAACAGTCATAGAATCAAGTTTGTTTCAGCAAATTAGAGAAGATGTAAGTTCCCCTTTGCCAATCTAATCCGCCACCCCTGTTATATCACATTCCAAACGTTTTTTCACACTTCCGATACTTATCTCGACACCTATTTTCCCATTGGAATATCCGCCATCTGTAAATCTCGCATCTATTTCAGGATATTCATTTACAGAAGTTACAGGATATATCACAGTGATATATCTCACCGGAGCAGCATCTGTTTTCCTCACATCGTACGATACTGATGTACGCCGCGTCTTTTCATTATATTTAACGGACTGCCATCCTTCCTTCTCATTCATAGTGATTACATGGTCCGAAAAGCATTGCAGCTTTACATTACTATTGCCTCTATAGTTTGTATATATCACATTCTCGCCTTTTACAAGCCTGACATCCGATGGTGTCTCACACATATGATAGTTAAGGTTAACCGTGCCCTTCGCGTTTCCTACGGCCTCGTCGACGAGCACAAAATATTTCTTATCAACGAAGAATACCGTACGTCTGTGTTTGAGGTTTGAGTAATGCCGGTTCTCGGTCACCATCACCTGAATGCTTCCTTCCGGTTTCCACAACAACAGTCTGGAATCTGTAGTTTCTATATTCTTACCGTCCACGGTCAATGTGTTATGTACCTGTGTCTGTCTGAACCATTCTCTTTTTGCATTCACAGTCGCATCTCCGGCATATATATAGCAACCGCTATCGGTAAAAAGTCTTTTTCCATTAAACCATAATTCAAAAGTGCCGTTATCCGGCTGACAGTGGAAAAATGCTGGAGGACCGGCCTTCAAGACCATAACCACGTCACTCTGCCCCCAACCGCTACGGAAGGTCATAAAACCTGAGGTTTTTGAGGCATGCGATTCATATGGCAGCAATTCACCCTCCCTGCCTTCCGTAGCATAATACCTTATCCACCGGCAATCGGGAAAGATATCAAGCCATTCCCTGTAATTGCGTTTTATGGCCGAAGCAGAGCCTAACTTCGCATCGCCAAAACACGGATGCATCATATCCGGGAAACAGATATTGGTATAAAACTCTATCATATTCCTGATAGCAGACAGATATTCCGAAGGGAACACGTCATTTGCATTGTTTACAGATGTCATCCTCAATGCTTTGCAAAAGGTGTTTATTGCCCCAAGATGGTAACCCGGATCCAGTTCGAACTGTCCACCGTCATCATATACCTGTTTCTTTATTTCCCTGTTCAATATCTCCACCCCACTGCCGGCCCATGCTTCAGCCCTCTTGAATTCAGGGAAAAACACTCCGGCATACACCATTCTTTGGGCCTCAAAAAGAAGATGGTTACCCTTTTCAGAATAATCATATATAATCCGCTCACAATGACGGGAAAAATTCCACAGAAATGTCATAAGGAAATCCGGAGTAAAATTCGGTGATGAATTAAAAAGGAGGAATTGCAATATCTGGTCTTGAATACGATGGCTGGTTTCCAACTGACGCCATGCAAAGCGATAGTTTTCACGTTCAGCGGCAGTTCCGTTTTTCTGACTCATCGGATTTTTCTTAATCCAGTCAAGGTATTGCGAAATCCATTCTCTGGCATACTTTTCATCTTTAGTCTGATAATACACTTTTCCCATAGGTACGAACCAGTAATGGCGGTGAAGCTGATAACGCAGTTCATTGTCTTTCACCGGCCAGTAAGTCCAGTCAATATCATCGCCATAAAAATATGGAGGATAGCCATCATGTGCCTGAAATATATGTCCGAGCGCATCATCTGCCTTTTTCCGGTCACCGGCAGTTACTTTCATGTTTTCCAGGTCCAGCTCCGGCTGTTTTATTCCTGTTCTATTACGATAATATGAAAGAAGATTCTCGGCGGCTGTCTGATAATCGTCCTGTTCAAAAGCAGCCTTTACATTTCCAAGCCCTGGATACTCTAAATTCAGGAGTGAAAGAACGTCCTTGTATTCAGCATTTTCATCATCCGTTCCATCATCAGGAGTATCATCTTCCCCTGGCCCATCCGGCGTTTCGGAAGGGATATTATTTTCATTGTCACCGGGTATGACAGTTTCATTCTGACGGGAACATGCTATAATAAGGAATAATATAAGCAGATAGCTTTTTTTCATAATAAAGTCTGTTTTGTTACAAAGGTCGCTCTTTTTACAATTAAACAATTCCCGGATTGTTTTAGTTCATTATCAAAACAGACTTAGTATTTTAATTTTGTGCCAAATAGTTTTAATTTTGTGCAATGCAAAACATGAAGTATCATTATGTTTGATTTTAGACCGGATAATGGACAAATACAGCTAAATTCCGGCAATAAAAAAACGACGAAGAGTTTATTTTAAGGCTTTAAGGGTCATAAATCTATTAATAAAAAAATAGGTTCACAGGATTTTTGAACCTATTTTCATTCGTTACGGTTTCTACAACAAATGCTGAAAGATATCCACAACTAAAATATCAATAGAGTTTATATCGAATAATTGATTAAAGCGTTCTTTGACTTATCTTTGTG
>Juniper_p1__coassemble_389_pt1 | contig 27919 bp, 25 predicted proteins | sample Juniper_p1__metabat2_low_PE_029 | metagenome-assembled genome bin Juniper_p1 | reverse complement strand
TTTGTTTAGCAACCGTTTTATTTTCGATTGCGGATGCAAAGGTACGCACTTTTTTGATTCCTGCAATACTTTCTACAAGTTTTTTTCAAGAAAAATTATCACTCAATATCTAAACAGCTGTCAATCAAGGAGAAATATAATAATATTTTTTCAATAGTATTACAAAGGAATGTTTTTGCGATATCGAATATACCTTATTATAATATTAGGAAGAACAAATCTTTCATAAAAAGTTATGTAAGAGAAAAAGAATCCCATTGAAAAAAGATAAAAAACCGAAGAATCTTTCTAAACGACCTAAATATACAAGGAAAACGTACTGTCACGAAAACCGTGACACGTTCGTGTAACGCGCGGAACACGAACGTGACGCGAGCGTAACACGAACGTGTTCCACCCGTTACACGTACGTGTTCCGCTATCTGAAACAAAGTATTTTATAAGATTAAAGCTTATATCTTTAATTTTAAAATGAGTCATATATATCAAGCAAATACTCTCAATAAAAAAGCTCGACCACTGAATACAATGATCGAGCTTATTAGGTTGTATAAAAACGTTTCGTCGTTTTAATAAAAACGCTTAGTCATTTTAGTCCAAACAACGAAGCGTTTTTTCATTAGTTCTTAAAGCTATGTATCGGAGCCGGAATACGTCCGCCTCTGTTTACGAATGCATCGCAGCTGAAACGATTCATTGGCATTACAGGGGCATATCCCAAAAGACCACCGAACTCTACTGTTTCGCCCACTGTCTTTCCTACCACAGGAATGACACGGACTGCCGTAGTCTTCTGGTTTATCATTCCGATAGCTGCCTCATCGGCAATCATACCGGAGATAGATGTAGCCGGAGTGTCGCCCGGAATGGCTATCATGTCAAGTCCTACAGAGCATACGCATGTCATGGCTTCGAGCTTCTCTATAGTAAGAGCTCCTGCCACTACGGCATCTATCATTCCCTGGTCTTCGCTGACAGGGATAAATGCTCCACTAAGACCGCCAACGTATGATGACGCCATTACACCACCCTTCTTCACTTGGTCGTTGAGAAGTGCAAGGGCTGCTGTTGTACCAGGTGCACCGGGATATTCAAGACCTATCTCCTGAAGGATTTCAGCCACACTGTCGCCTACTGCAGGTGTAGGTGCAAGCGAAAGGTCGATTATACCGAAAGGAATACCAAGACGATGTGATGCCTCCTGTGCCACAAGCTGGCCTACACGGGTAATCTTGAATGCTGTACGCTTGATTGTTTCGCAAAGGACCTCGAAGCTTGCTCCACGTATCTGTTCGAGTGCATATTTCACTACTCCAGGGCCGCTTACTCCCACGTTTATGACAGCATCGTCTTCCGATACTCCGTGGAAAGCACCTGCCATGAACGGATTATCGTCCGGAGCATTGCAAAGTACTACAAGTTTGGCGCAACCGAGTGAATCGCGGTCTTTTGTCAATTCTGCTGTTTCCTTTATGATATCGCCCATAAGACGTACCGCATCCATATTGAGGCCTGTCTTGGTAGAACCTACATTTACGGAACTGCATATTCTCTCTGTGCATGCCAATGCCTTAGGGATGGAACGGATGAAGAGTTCATCGCTATGGCTCATACCTTTCGATACGATGGCAGAGTAACCTCCTATGAAGTTCACTCCCAACTCGGCTGCTACACGGTCAAGAGTCTGAGCTATCTTTACATAATCGTCGGAAGTCTTGCATGCCGAACCTCCTACAAGGGCTATAGGAGTAATGGAGATACGCTTATTGACGATAGGAATACCGAATTCCTTTGATATTTCCTCGCCTGTGCTTACTAATTTTCCGGCAAGACGGGTAATTTTGTTATATATATTCTGACAAAGGACATCAAGATTTCCGTCGGCACAATCAAGAAGGTTGATACCCATCGTGATAGTACGGACATCAAGATTTTCCTTTTCTATCATTTTATTGGTTTCAATAACCTCGGATATGTTTATCATGAGTTTTTGAGTTTGTAAGTTTTTGAGTTAGATACGATGCATCTTGTCGAAGATTTCCTCTCTCTGACATTTTACCTGCACACCCATTGTTTCTCCTAAGTTTGACATTTCTGTAGCAATCTGCTCGAAAGGTTTATTAATGGCTGACATATCGACAATCATCATCATGTTGAAATATTCCTGAACGATAGTCTGAGAGATATCCAGAATGTTTACATTGTTCTCTGCCAGGTATGTACATACTCTGGCGATGATACCTATAGTATCTTTTCCTACTACGGTGATAATTGATTTATTCATCTTTTATTGAATTTTAATTACTAATTTTCGGCAAAGATAGTCAATTGATTTCAAAACGAAAGAATTATACACTAAAATATCGCAAAAATCTACAACCCTTTGCTTTTTGCCTCATTCCACAGCTCGTCCATCTCGCTGAGTGTCATATCATTGAGATTTCTTCCGGCCTTGATGGTATGCTCTTCCAGATAGTTGAAACGGCGGATAAATTTCTGATTTGTATGCTCCAGCGCATTGTCAGGATTTATCTTGTAGAGTCGTGCAGCATTGATAAGGCTGAACATGACATCGCCGAACTCAGCTTCGGCTTTATCCTTGTCCATACTGCCTACCTCGGCCTCGAACTCTGTGATTTCTTCTTTCACCTTTTTCCAGACATCTTCCCTGTCCTCCCAGTCGAAACCGACATTGCGTGCCTTGTCCTGGATGCGGTATGCCTTTATCAATGAAGGAAGGGCGGCAGGAACTCCGCTCAGAACAGATTTGTTACCGTCTTTTTCTTTCAGTTTTATCTGTTCCCAGTTTTCAGAAACTTTCTCTGCAGTGTCTGCCTTTACTTCGCCAAACACGTGCGGATGACGGAATATAAGTTTGTCGCACAGTTTGTCGCATACATCCTTTATATCGAAATCGCCTGTCTCGCTGCCTATCTTGGCATAGAATACTACGTGCAGAAGTACATCGCCAAGCTCCTTGCAGATGTTCTTTTTATCGTTCTGAATCAGGGCATCGCAAAGTTCGTAAACTTCTTCTATGGTATTGGGACGCAGACTTTCATTTGTCTGTTTTCTGTCCCACGGACATTTTTCGCGCAATTCGTCCAGCACATCAAGCAGACGGCCGAATGATTGCATCTGTTCTTCTCTTGTACTCATTATTATATATATGTTATTTATTTTCTTTTCCGAGGCTGCTACGCACGAAACGCATGAAAAGCTGTGCTGCCTCTATCTCCTGCCCCTGCGTGGACACGAAGCAGAAATGACGTGTGAACTGGAGTCCCGATACGTCTATCACACGGAACAGACCTTCGCCCAACTCCTTCACCAGGGCTGCAATGGATATTATCCCCATACAGTCGCTGCATGCCAGGAATGATTTGATGCTCTCTGTACTACCCAAATGCATTCTTACGTTCAGCGACGAGAGTTTCAGACCTTCTTCGGCAAGAACTGTTTCTATGGCGTCAAGCGTACCTGAACCTCTCTCCCTCAAGACAAGCGGAATCTTGGAGAACTCTTCAAGAGTGATTTCCTCCACATCGGCAGGAAGGGCTGAGGAGCGCACCACAAGAACCAATTCATCGCAAAGGAATGCTTCATACTTCAGATTCGGAGTACGGAATACACCTTCCACCATGCCTAAATCTATAGTATGTTCAGATACGGCATTCTCCACATTGCGGGAGTTGGTATCTATGAGCGAAACTTTTATCTGGGGGTATTTCTCCGTAAACTTGGCAAGTATGGGAGGGAGGATATACTGGGCTATGGTGGTACTGGCTCCCAAACGAAGTTCGCCGGCATACTCGTTATTGAGCAGATGCATGTCGTATTCCATCTTGCGATATTCCGTAAGTATGCGTTCGCAATGTTCCATCATCATTTTTCCGGCTTCGGTCAGGGAAATCTTGTTGTTTGTACGGTCGAACAAACGGACATGGTACATGCTTTCGAGTTCATGCACATGTTTCGTCACTGCCGGCTGACTGACGAACAGTTCCTGAGAAGCCTTGGTAAAACTGAGGTTCTTGGCTACGCTGTAGAATACTTTTAGACGGAAATCGGACATGGGAGGATAATTAATAATAAAAAATTAATAATTAAAAACTAATCTACAACTCTTCTGCTTTTATACCCAAAGACTGGAGGACAGCAAAGCCTAACATTTCAAAGGAATATGCGGCCTCATCCTTAGGTGGATTCATACCGAAGAGTGTTACACTGTCTTTTCCCTTTATCTTATTGAGTGTGGAATGGTTTTTCTGCTGATAAGCGTCTTCATCGGCTACAGCTATAACCCTTTTCACATCCTTGGATTCACCTGCCAACATAAGGGCCTCATTGAAAAGTTCCTCGCATGTAGCCATATCCGACGGCTGGAACGAATAAAGAGAAAACTCGCCAAGCTGACTCTTGAAAGCTACATTATTAAGTTCCTTGTCCAAGTCGGAAGGTGTACAGAACGACATGCGCGGTTCTGCAGAATCGTATATGAAAATCACCTGAACGGCATTGTCGCCCAATACTACTCCTGCATCGAGCGCAATACATTCGAGCAATGAGGCAAGGTCTGCTTTCGGCAACTCTCTATTTAATATAGGTGAAAAATGTTCGGCCATATCGCGGCCTACTCTATCAAGATATGATGCATCAATAAGCATCACGTTAGGTGCAAATTCTATTTTCTTTTCCATAAAAATTCAATTACCGTGTAAAGATACTAAAAACTTTACAGACAAACTGTCCTATAAAAGGACAAAATTGCAGTCCCTGGCGCTAAGCATCTGACATTTAGACATATAATCATTCAAAAAACAGGTTTGGCAAGGAGTTTGGAGTAGTATAAGCGTGATTAAAAACAAAAGGTAAAAACAAGGATAACAAGGTATTGGAATAACAGGTAAAAAGATTTTTGGATAACAAATAAAGTATAAAATAAGAAAGGAGAATATATATGAATTTCAACAACTTTACAATCAAATCGCAAGAGGCTGTTCAGGAGGCTGTGAACTTGACACAGAGCCGCGGACAGCAGGCCATAGAGCCGGAACACATACTTGCAGGTGTATTGAAGGTGGGCGAAAACGTAACCAACTTCATATTCCAGAAGCTTGGAATAAACGGCCAGCAGGTAGCTACAGTTCTTGACCGTCAGATTGCATCTCTGCCTAAGGTTTCAGGCGGTGAGGCTTATCTGAGCCGCGATACCAACAATGTATTGCAAAAGGCAGTTGAGTACTCAAAAGAGCTTGGCGACGAGTTCGTTTCACTTGAAGCTATAATTCTGGCTTTGCTCAATGTGAAGAGTACAGTGGCAACAATCCTGAAGGATGCCGGAATGACAGACAAGGAATTGCGTGCTGCAATCAACGAACTGAGACAGGGACAGAAGGTTACTTCACAATCAAGCGAGGACACTTATCAGTCACTTTCAAAGTATGCGATAAACCTGATAGAGGCTGCACGTACAGGAAAGCTGGACCCGGTAATCGGCCGTGACGAGGAAATCAGACGTGTACTTCAGATTCTGAGCCGCCGTACAAAGAACAACCCTATCCTGATAGGTGAACCGGGTACAGGTAAGACAGCTATCGTGGAAGGTTTGGCACAGCGTATCCTTCGTGGTGACGTGCCTGAAAACCTGAAGAACAAACAGCTGTTCTCACTCGATATGGGTGCGCTGGTTGCAGGTGCAAAATATAAAGGTGAGTTTGAGGAAAGACTTAAATCTGTAATCAACGAGGTAACAAAATCGGACGGTAACATAATATTGTTTATCGATGAGATACATACCTTGGTTGGTGCAGGTAAAGGCGAAGGCGCAATGGATGCTGCAAACATTCTGAAACCGGCATTGGCCCGTGGCGAACTGAGAAGTATCGGTGCTACCACCCTGGACGAATACCAGAAGTATTTCGAAAAGGATAAGGCTCTTGAACGTCGTTTCCAGACTGTTATGGTGGACGAACCTGACACTCAGAGTTCAATATCAATCCTTCGTGGTCTGAAGGAAAGATACGAGAACCACCATCAGGTGCGTATCAAAGACGAGGCTATCATAGCTGCCGTAGAATTGAGTAACAGGTATATCACAGAACGTTTCTTGCCGGATAAGGCTATCGACCTTATGGACGAGGCTGCAGCAAAACTGCGTATGGAACGTGACTCATTGCCTGAAGAGCTTGACGAGATTGAACGCCGATTAAAACAGCTTGAGATTGAGCGTGAGGCCATCAAACGTGAAAAGGATGAAGCCAAACTTGCACAGCTTAACAAGGAGATTGCCGAACTGAAAGAGCAGGAAACTTCCTACAAGGCTAAATGGCAGAGTGAGAAGGAACTTGTAAATAAAATTCAGCAGAACAAGAAGGAAATAGAACAACTCAAGTTCGAAGCCGACAAGGCTGAACGTGAGGGTGACTATGGACGTGTAGCTGAAATACGTTACGGTAAGTTGCAGGCTCTGGAAGCTGAAATCAAGAATATTCAGGAAGATCTGAAACACAAACAGGGCGACAGCGCCATGATTAAGGAAGAGGTTACTGCAGAAGACATTGCCGACGTAGTATCACGCTGGACAGGAATACCGGTAAGCAAGATGCTGCAAAGCGAACGCGAGAAACTTCTTCATCTGGAAGACGATTTGCACAAACGTGTCATAGGTCAGGACGAGGCTATTCAGGCTGTATCCGATGCCGTAAGACGTAGCCGTGCAGGATTGCAGGACCCTAAACGTCCGATAGGCTCATTCATCTTCCTCGGTACAACCGGTGTAGGTAAGACTGAGTTGGCCAAGGCATTGGCAGAATATCTGTTCGATGACGAATCGCTGATGACGCGTATAGATATGAGTGAGTATCAGGAGAAACATTCTGTGTCACGACTTATCGGAGCGCCTCCGGGATACGTTGGTTACGATGAAGGCGGACAATTGACTGAGGCAGTAAGACGTAAACCTTACTCTGTGGTATTGTTCGACGAAATCGAGAAGGCTCATCCTGACGTATTCAACATCCTGCTTCAGGTATTGGACGACGGTCGTCTGACAGACAACAAGGGACGTACGGTGAACTTCAAGAATACTATCATCATCATGACTTCAAACTTGGGAAGCTCATACATACAAAGCCAGTTTGAGAAAATCACTCCTATGAACCATGACACGATAGTAGAGGAAACCAAGAACGAAGTGATGAATATGCTGAAAAAGACTATCCGTCCTGAGTTCCTGAACCGTATAGATGAGACTATCATGTTCCTGCCATTGAACAAGAATGAAATAGAACAGATTGTACGTCTGCAGATAAACGGCATCAGGAAGATGCTTGAAGAGAACGGTGTACAGCTCCAGATGACTGACGAGGCTGTAGATTTCATAGCTACTGCAGGTTACGACCCTGAATTCGGTGCCCGTCCGGTGAAACGTGCAATACAGCGTTATCTGCTCAACGACTTGTCAAAGAAACTTCTTTCACAGGAAGTGGACAGAACAAAACCAATCATAGTGGAACGTGGTGGAGACGGATTGAGTTTCCGCAACTGACAATAATAAAAAAAGAGGCCCGAAGGCCTCTTTTTTTATTTCAATTCCTGTGATTTATATCTGTCGCCTGTAGCTTTCACAAGTTCCTTAAGGAATTCTTCAGGATATCCCGGACGCTCAAGCGGAGCACAATTTCCTGTTTCAGGAGCAACCATCTTGCCGTTCTTGACTAATTTTCTTGCACCGTCGTTATAACGTACGATAAGGAATTCAGCAAGTTTCTTCCAGCGGTCGATAGTAGTACGTGCAGTCATATCTGTATAGTTAGTAAGGAAAGCCTGGGCTTTTGCAGGGTCTTCCTGATACAGTTTCAATGCTGCAGATTCAACACCTTCCTGAGCTGCCTCGAAAGTATTTTCAAGCTCATTCTGTACGGCACGCATATCGTCTATCATCAGGCTGTAGCGTGGACGTATCATGTCTGCCACCCAGTTGTAAATCCAGAAAGCAGAATCCCATGAGAATGTGATGCAGTCGCCGTTTCCTTCAGCATATGGAACAGGGATTCTGTCCGTACAGCAGTAGACAGGAGTAAAGACAGTCATATTCGCATCATCAAGTCCGAACCACAATACACCGCCAACAGGGTCAGGCAGATTAGCACGCATCTGCGCAACGAAAGAGAATGCGCTCTGCTGTGTAGAGATAGGACGTTCGTTGAAGTATTCCACTCCGTCAACCTTGAATGTAAGAGGAGAAAGACGGTAAGGAGTTTCAAAAGGACCTGCACCCATATCCTTAGTGATGTCGAGCGGTGTACCTTCGTAATGGTCGCGCATAGCTCTCTGGACATCGCGAACTGAAAGTTTTGAATCGGCCTTTATGTAAAGTGGCATAGGTTCTTTGCTCTTGCCAAGGATATACGGGAGATATGCCTCGCCTGTTGTCTTGCTGAACATATTATAGAAACTCCATACACGTGCCTCGCAGAAACGGAGTCCACCGAATTCAAGAGGACAGTATGCATCGGCAAAGCTGAATTCAGAGTTCTTTCCGCTGAAATAGCCTTTTTCGCGTGCAAATGATATCACATCAGGAGAATAAAGGCAGTTATCCTTGTCATTAAGATTGAATTTGTGGATACGGCTCTGGTTGGCATGGGCTGCTATACAGTCGTCAGGAATACGGACTGCTACCCATACCGCACCTTTGACACCCGGTCCCTTACCAATCATCTCCATAATCCATGCCTCGTTAGGGTCGGCAATAGAGAAAGACTCACCGCTGCTGTAATAACCGTATTCCTTAACAAGGTCTGTCATAACCTTGATGGCTTCCTTGGCTGTACGAGAACGCTGGAGAGCTACATAAATCAGGCTTCCGTAGTCCATGATACCTGTTGTATCCATCAGCTCAGGACGACCGCCGAATGTGGTTTCGCCGATAGTAACCTGATATTCGTTCATATTACCCACTACATTGTATGTCTGCTTGGCTTCCTTGATCTGACCAAGATACTTACCTGTATCCCAGTCGTGGATATCACGCATCGTTCCTTCCGGATGTGTTGCTGCTGGATAATGATACAGCCATCCGAACATTCCGTAAGAATCGGCAGAATAGGACACTATTACAGAACCGTCGGCAGACGCTTTCTTGCCGACAATAAAGTTGGTACAAGCCCAACCGTTTACTACAAAGGCTGTTAGCAGTACTACAGCCATCAACAATCTGTTTGTCATAAGCGTTTGTGATTGAATTATTATTTAGAAATTTAATTGTTTACGGGTTTCGTTTCCGCAATTGTCAGTCACCACGACTTCCAGCTTGTGAGGAACTCCCCTCCTTACTTTTTCTTTATCCTGGATGACAAGGATACCTTTCTTCAGACCGAAGAGAACGAACTTTCCGTCGATATATACTTTATAAGATGCTATCCCTGTAGCCTTGTCGGAAACCTTAAAACGGATATTCGAGGTGGAACGCCATTTAGCTTTGTCAAGCGGAACAACAGAAGGAGGAACAGTATCGACAGCCACAGAGTACTTTCCGAAGTTACGCACTTTGGCTTTCATCCAGCCATTGTCGTATTTTCCTCCTACATAATATGCTCTCCTGCCATCAATCTGTCTTATATAATATTTATCGGGAGATATGGTATTCAGTTTCCTCACTCCTATCGCCAAAGGGCAGTAACCGTGAAGCGGAGCGTTTTCTGCTTCAATGTCATACTCAAGCGAAACGGCTGTTGTGTCTTCGGCAGTAATGCCTACGCTTACTTCAGTATCATCGTAGAGCATTCCTTTAGGTATGATAAATTCCATACCGGGACGCTGGATAATAGCCGTATGCGATGCCCGGAGAAGTTCTTCTCCCGTCATTCGGTATTCCGGTATATCCTGCTTCTGTCCTCTCACTGTAAACCGGTAAGTACTCTTATTTCCAAAGTTATCTTCGAGGACATAGACAAACTTATAGTCCTTTTCGCAGTCAATGTTTACAATACCCCTGCCCTCGCCTACATGGTGCAGACGAAGTTTGTTTCCGGGCGATTTGTACGAACGCATCAGCAATCTGCGGGAACGAACCAGTTCGTCATAATCGGTAAAAGTATTTATCATTCTGTTTTCATCAGGAAGAACTCTGTCGGTCTTACTGCTGAACACTTTTACAGAATCGACATACAGAGTGACGGAATGCACTCCATAGAAATTGGATGTGCCGTCCATATAGTCCTTGGCACTTATGGCTGCATATATCTGTCCCCATGCTGTGACGGGCGAATTGATTGATGCTACCGGATAAATCTTTTTATTGGTCGAGCCTTCCACCACTCCTTTACCTCTGACAGGATAAAGTCCGATAAAGCTTGCCTTAGGAGCCTTTGTATCCTTGATTCTGGTTCTGAAATATGGCATAGGGTCAAGATATTCATCTGTTCCGGTTTTTCTTATCTCAAGATGAAGATGCGGACCGGCAGAAGAACCTTCATTACCGCTCAATGCTATGATGTCGCCTTTCTTGAACTTGAAACGTCCGGGTTCGGGATATAGATAGCAGACGAAAGTTTCGTTGGCATACTGATACTCCCTGACGTACTTCTCCACTTCGGGAGCAAACGAAAGGACATGACCATAGACGGATGTATGTCCGTCGGGATGAGTGATATATATGGCCTGGCCGTATTCTCCGTGCTGGACGGCTACACGCGACACATATCCGTCGGCAATACATCTTACGGGATGTCCGACTGTTCCTTTCGTCTTGAAATCAAGACCGTTATGAAAATGGTTTGGCCTCAGTTCGCCGAAATTGGCGCTGAGCAATAACGGAAAATCCAATGGCGCGCAATACTTTATAGTATCACCGGCGTATGAAACCGAGGTAACACAACAAAGCATGGCAAAAAAAGTTTTTCTAAAATCAGTCATCGACATTCTTATCAACCTTTCTAACTATAAGAATACTTGCTTCGTACAGTACAAAGATAGGTACCGAAACGAGCAGCAATGTAAATATATCGGATGTGGGAGTGATAACAGCTGCCACTATAAGGGCCACAACGTATGCATGCTTTCTGTATTTCTGCATGAACGAAGAATGGAGCACGCCTATCTTGGCAAGGAACCAGCATACCACAGGTATCTCGAATACAATTCCCATAAGCACACTCAGAAGCATCAGAGTATCGATATACGACGAAAGCATAATGGTGTTCTGAACCTCAAAACTTACCTGATAGGACGCCAGGAAGCGGAATGTAAGCGGGAATATGATGAAATAGTTTACCAATACGCCTGTGACGAACAGCAGATATCCGCTTGTAACGACACGAATGGAGTACTTGCGCTCATTCTCATATAATGCAGGCGAAATAAAACGGAACAGTTTATAAATGACATATGGCGAGGCCACTATCAGACCTGCATATATTGATACCATGGCATGCATCATAAACTGACCGGCCAGCTGGGTATTGATAAGCGTAGAATTGAATTCACCGGGACACAGGCCGGGCATTGAAAGCCACTCCGACAAACGGCAAAGAAATCTGTAAAAAATAAAATCGGACTCCTTTGGGGCAAGCACAACGGCAAAGAGTTGGTCCTTGAAACAAAATCCTAAGATAGTGAATATGACCACTACAGCCACTATACGGAAAAGGACACTTCGCAACTCGTCCAAGTGGTCCCAAAAAGTCATTACTTTATCGTTCTGCTCCACTTTATTGTTCTTTCTTTTCCTTATTTCCCTTATCGGACAAGTCAGCATCTTCCTCGATACCCTTCACTCCGTCCTTGAAACTCTTCACTCCCTTACCTAATCCTTTCATCAATTCAGGTATCTTTCTTCCTCCGAACAGAAGCAGGACAATAAGTGCAATAAGAATTATTTCCTGCATCCCCAATCCCAATAACAATAATGTAGTCATAAATTTTATTTATAGATTAAACCTTTGAAATAGATTTTAAAAGCCAATATCCTCCGAAAATCTGAAGAAGCATTCCCGGAACTCCTATTCTGAAATCCTGAAGAGCCGCATCAAGACTTCCTGTGATAGCCCACTCTGCCATTCCGCCTACTGCCTGATAAAACAGTACGACACCTGTCAGTGACAATATGGAAAGTTTTCCGGTACGTTCTGCCAGGAATCCTGCTGCAACAGCAAGCAACACAGACTTGCATATTATGGCCGGAAGCAAAGCCGTTACGGGCATTCCGAAGAAAAATGAATTTACGAGAGGGGAAAGTATGGCTACAAGCAGACCAAGCCTCATCCCATATTTATAGGCTCCAACCAAAGTGAAAAAATAAATAGGCAACATAGTAGGGCCGCCAAGATGAACCAAATGGCATAACTGAGGCAGAAGTATATTTCCCAAAACGAAAAGTACAGAAAACAGATATGTCCTGCTCTGTCTGTAGGATAAAGAAACAAAATTAAACGCTGTATTCATATCAAATATTTACTTTCTTTATTATTAATAGTTGCAAAGTTATTACTTTCAAACAATTATCTACCATATAAAGGGGGAAATAATTTCCCGAGAGAAGGAAAAACTTATAAATATTTGGAAAATATGCAATTTCATCATACCTTTGCATCGCAAAAGAAAAAATAAATGACCGATGAACAAACTTCTGACATACATACAGCCACACACTCCGCTCCGAATATATCTGACATTCGGACACCGCAGTGCGTCCGTTCATTGGTTCAGCGGATTCCAATAAACATAACCGTTACATTCCATTCATTACACAATTGCTATAGAGTTGCATCATAAATATTATGTAACTCAGGATAATCACGTTTTCATATTCATAAATCTTTAAAAGCTACAGTTATGTTTACAATCATAGGAACAATGTTTACAGGAATCATCTTAGGTTATATATTAAGAAACATGGACTTTCTGAGAAAAACAGAGAAAACCATCTCATACACTATTGTATTATTGCTTTTCATTATGGGCCTTTCCGTAGGTTCGAATGATAGAATAATAGAAAATTTAGGCAGTTTCGGATGGCAGGCAGCCATAATAGCCTTCTCGGCTACTTGTGGCAGTATCATCGCTGCATGGTTAGTACTGACACTGTTTTTCAAGAAAGGAGAAAGCCATGAAGGGTAGTTTGATAGTTCTTCTGTTTTTTATGGCAGGATGCTTGTTGGGAGTATTGGACATAATACCTCTCGACTTGCAGAAAACCAACCTGTCAATGTATATCCTCTATGCACTTATGCTACAGGTGGGACTGAGCATAGGTTCGAGCAAGGACTTGAAATCCATAATCAAGGATATACGTCCGAAATATCTTCTGATTCCACTTGCCACCATTATCGGAACATTGCTGTTTTCGGCCGTAGCCAGTCTGTTTCTTTCGCAATGGAGCATATTCGACTGTATGGCTGTGGGAAGCGGATTTGCATACTACTCGCTGTCGTCCATCCTGATAACACAGTTCAAGGAAGCATCTTTGGGGGTTCAGCTTGCTACAGAGTTGGGAACAATAGCGCTACTGTCGAATATCTTCCGCGAGATGATGGCTCTGTTAGGCACGCCGCTGCTGGTGAAATATTTCGGCAAACTGGCACCGATTTCTGCCGCCGGAGTAAACTCCATGGATGTGGTATTGCCCATAATAACAAGATACTCAGGAAAAGACATGATACCTGTGGCTATATTCCACGGGATATTGATAGACCTTACGGTACCGTTTTTCGTATCATTTTTTTGCCGGCTTTAACCCTAAGTCGGCATTTTTTATACACTTTTCTACAAAACAATCAAAAGGTTTCATTAAATTTGCAGAAAAAATAAACCAAACATAAGCATATTGATTTAAACTTAATGATAGAAAAACATATTGTACTGGAAGATATAGATCCGGTTATCTTCTACGGTGTGAACAACACCAACATGCAAATGATTAAGGCTCTGTTTCCCAAACTGAGAATAGTGGCAAGAGGAAATGTCATAAAAATCATGGGAGACGAAGAGGAAATGTGTGCCTTCGAAGAAGCTGTGACAGCATTAGAGAAACATTGTTCGATATACAATTCGCTCAAGGAAGAGGTTATATTGGACATAGTAAAAGGCAAAAACACTAAAATAGAAAAGAACAGCGAGGCAATCGTGTTCAGCGTCACCGGAAAACCTATAATTCCGAGAAGTCCCAACCAACTGAAGTTAGTAAAGGATTTCGAAAAAAACGATATGATATTCGCCATAGGACCGGCCGGTTCGGGCAAGACTTATACCGCAATAGCTCTGGCTGTTAGGGCTCTCAAGAACAAGGAAATCAAAAAAATCATATTAAGCCGTCCGGCTGTAGAGGCAGGAGAGAAACTTGGATTCCTGCCAGGAGACATGAAGGACAAGATTGACCCTTATCTGCAACCGCTGTACGATGCTCTGCAAGACATGATTCCTGCCGCAAAGCTGAAGGAATATATGGAACTGAACATCATACAGATAGCTCCATTGGCTTTCATGCGAGGACGCACACTGAACGATGCGGTAGTAATCCTTGACGAGGCTCAGAACACTACCACACAGCAGATTAAAATGTTCCTCACCCGTATGGGTATGAACACAAAGATGATTATCACAGGCGACATGACACAGATTGACCTTCCTTCGTCGCAGACATCGGGTCTGGTGCAGGCAATGAAAATCCTGAAAGGAGTGAAAGGCATCAGCTTCATAGAGCTTAACAAGAAAGATATCGTAAGACACAAACTCGTGACAAGAATTGTGGAGGCTTACGAAAAATTCGAGGAGAAAGTCAAATCCGAGAAGGCCGAAAAAGCAAAGGCCGATAAAGAGGAAAAGGATAAGGCAGAAAAGAGAACAACCGCCAAGCAATAATGGAAACAACATATTTACTTCTTAAAATATATAGAAAAGATGAGTAAAGCATTAACAAAAACAGACTTCAACTTTCCTGGTCAGAAGAGTGTTTACCACGGAAAAGTTCGCGATGTTTATAACATCAACGGTGAAAAATTAGTCATGGTTGCAACAGACCGTATCTCGGCATTCGACGTTGTATTGCCTGAAGGTATTCCTTACAAGGGCCAGATGTTGAACCAGATTGCAGCCAAATTCCTTGATGCTACAACTGACATCTGTCCAAACTGGAAACTCGCTACTCCTGACCCAATGGTTACTGTAGGTGTAATGTGCGAAGGTTTCCCTGTAGAAATGATTGTTCGCGGTTACTTGTGCGGTAGCGCATGGCGTGCTTACAAGAGCGGTGTCCGCGAAATCTGCGGCGTGAAACTTCCTGAAGGTATGCGTGAGAACCAGAAATTCCCTACACCAATCATCACTCCTACCACTAAGGCTGAAATGGGTATGCACGACGAAGATATCTCTAAAGAAGAAATCCTCGCTAAAGGTCTTGCTACTCCTGAAGAATATGCTACACTGGAGAAATATACTCTGGCTTTGTTCGAACGCGGTACAAAGATGGCTGCTGAACGTGGTCTTATCCTCGTTGACACTAAATACGAATTCGGTAAGCACAACGGTCAGATTTATCTGATGGACGAAATCCACACTCCAGACTCAAGCCGTTACTTCTACTCAGAAGGTTACGAAGAACGCTTCGAAAAAGGCGAACCTCAGAAACAGCTTTCTAAGGAATTCGTACGCGAATGGCTGATGGCCAACGGTTTCCAGGGCAAGGAAGGACAGACTGTTCCTGAAATGACTCCGGAAATAGTAAACTCTATCAGCGAACGTTACATCGAACTTTACGAACACATCACAGGTGAAACTTTCGTTAAGGCTGATACAGCAGAACTTGCATCACGCATCGAAAAGAACGTTACTGAATACTTGAAATAATTATGACCGGGCGGGGCTTTTCTCGCCCATCATATATTCTATCCACAAATCCTACACTAACCCATAACATGTCAAACTATCCTCAAGAAAATATAAAACCTTACAATCAGGACGAAAGCAAAGCTGCACAGGTAGAAAAAATGTTCGACAATATCGCTCCTACTTACGATAATCTGAACCATGTACTTTCGCTTGGTATTGACAAGAGCTGGCGACGCAAGGCCATCAATATGCTCAAGCCATACCGCCCGATGCACATGATGGACGTAGCTACCGGTACAGGCGATTTTGCCATACAGGCATGCCGCGTGCTTCAGCCTGAAGAACTTATAGGTACTGACATTTCGGAGGGTATGATGAATGTGGGACGTGAAAAGGTGAAACAGTCGGGAATGGACAAGCAGATTTCCTTCGCCAAGGAAGACTGTACTTCCCTCTCCTTCCCAGACAACAGATTCGATGCCATAACAGTGGCATTCGGGGTACGCAACTTCGATAATCTTGACAAAGGTCTGACAGAAATGCACCGCGTCCTGAAGTCCGGCGGCCATCTGGTCATACTTGAACTGTCCGAACCGGAGACATTCCCGATGAAACAGCTTTATGCCGTTTACTCGAAAGTTGTAATTCCTACAATAGGAAAATTACTATCGAAAGACAACAGTGCATACACATACCTGCCACAATCAATTAAAGCTTTCCCACAGGGAGAAGTGATGCAACAGATTCTTTACAAGGCAGGATTCAGCAAAGTGACATTCAAAAGACTCACACTAGGTATTTGCACACTCTACTTTGCGACAAAATAACTTAAAATTTTTACTAAGATGAAGAAATTTGGTTTAATCGGTTACCCTTTGGGACATTCGTTCTCAAAAAACTATTTCAACGAGAAATTTCACTCGGAAAACATTGATGCAGAGTATGTAAATTTTGAGGTTCCTACAATAGAGGATTTTAACAAAGTGATAAAGGCGAACCCTACTCTCTGCGGACTTAATGTGACTATACCATACAAGGAGCAAGTTATAGGATATCTGGACGAACTTGACAAAGACGCTGCGGCAATAGGGGCAGTAAACGTAATCAAGATAGAGAAGAATAAGGGTAAACTGAAACTGACCGGCTACAACTCTGATGTAATGGGCTTCACGCAGTCAATAGAATCACTGCTTGAACCACACCATAAGAAAGCGCTTATCTTAGGTACAGGGGGAGCATCTAAAGCCATAAACTACGGTCTGCACAAATTAGGGCTGGAAACAAAATTCGTATCAAGGTCGAAAAGAAACGAAAATACAATCACATACGATGACCTTACACCGGAAGTGATGAAAGAATATAAGGTGATAGTGAACTGTACTCCTACAGGCATGTATCCCAAGGCAGACGAATGTCCTAATATCCCATACGATTGCCTCACTCCGGAACACCTACTCTACGACCTGCTTTACAATCCAGACACCACGCTATTTATGAAAAACGGTTCGGACAGAGGAGCCATAGTAAAAAACGGGCTCGAAATGCTTTTGCTTCAGGCATTCGGAGCTTGGGAAATATGGAACAAATAATATTGTAGCATGAAACATAAGAAATTAATTATCAGCCTTGCTGTAATCATCGTTGTGATAGCAGGCGGATTGGTGGGCGGAAGTCTTTACATGATAGACTACTCTCTTCGCCCGGAAAACAGAGGCAAGGATCTTGCAGGCTCGGAAGCCTATATGCGCGACACTTACCCTCAGATAAACGGATGGTTAGACAGTCTTCAGGGAAACCAACTGCTGAAAGATACATTTATCACCGCACCTGACGGAATCAGGCTGCATGCATATTATGCATACGCATCACGCCCGACAAAAAAGACAGCGGTAATAGTACATGGCTATACGGACAGTGCCATAAGAATGTTCCACATCGGATATATGTACAATCAGTCATTGGACTACAACATCATTATTCCGGACTTGAGATACACAGGACTGAGCGGTGGCGATGCCATACAGATGGGCTGGCTGGACCGTCTTGACGTAAAGGAATGGATAAACCTCACTCCGGGTATTTTCGGTGATTCTATCCAGGCTGTAGTTCACGGAATATCCATGGGTGCAGCAACAACGATGATGACCTCAGGCGAAGTCCTGCCGGAATATATCAGATGCTTTGTTGAGGACTGCGGATATACCAGTGTCTGGGAACAGTTCAAAAAGGAACTTAAGGAACAGTTCAACCTTCCGGCATTCCCACTGCTATACACGGCAAGCTGGATTTGCGAGCTTCAGAACGGATGGAATTTCCATGAGGCTTCGGCTATAGAGCAGGTGAAGAAATGCAATAAACCGATGTTCTTCATACATGGCGATAAGGACGACTTCGTACCTACATATATGGTGAACGAAGTATATGCGGCAAAATCAGAGCCGAAAGAAATATGGCTTGTGCCGGAAACAGACCATGCCACATCATATAAAAACTATCCTGAAGAATATACAAAGAGGGTAAAGGCTTTTGTCGACAAATACATCTATTGACAATAGACAGCAAACAACCTTATACAAATAATGCCCGATGAATAAGCTTACGAGAGCCGTTCATCGGGCATTCTTATTTTATATATGTATTATACTGTAACTTCTTTACTTTACATCACCGTACATGCGTGCGCGCATTTCCTTGATATGGTCTGACGTGATATACTCATCGTACTCCATCATCTTGTCGATTATACCGTTAGGCGTAAGTTCGATGATACGGTTGGCTACAGTCTGAATGAATTCGTGGTCGTGTGATGCAAACAGCACGTTACCCTTATACTGCTTCAGATTGTTGTTGAATGCCTGAATAGATTCCAGGTCGAGGTGGTTTGTTGGAGTGTCAAGAATCAGACAGTTGGCATTTCTCAACTGCATACGTGCTATCATGCATCGCATCTTCTCACCTCCCGAAAGTACGTTCACCTTCTTCAGCACTTCTTCGCCTGAGAACAGCATACGTCCGAGATAACCCTTCATTTCCACTTCATTGCCCTGTCCGTACTGGCTCAACCAGTCAACGAGGTTAAGGTCGCAGTTGAAGAAATCAGTATTGTCAAGCGGAAGGTATGCGGTAGTGATAGTCACACCCCAGTTGAAATGACCTGCCTGTGGTTTGCGGCGTTCGTTGATAATCTCGAAGAATGCAGTCATCGCACGTGGGTCACGACTCAGGAATACTATCTTGTCGCCCTTCTCTACGTTGAAGTTTACATCGTTGAAAAGAACCACTCCGTCCTCAGTTTCAGCACGAAGTCCTGAAACTTCAAGAATCTGGTTACCCGGCTCGCGGTCCATAGTGAAGATGATACCCGGATATTTACGTGAAGACGGCTTGATTTCGTCCACATTAAGTTTCTCAAGCATCTTCTTACGGCTTGTAGTCTGTTTTGATTTTGCCACGTTGGCAGAGAAACGGCGGATAAACTCTTCGAGTTCCTTACGCTTTTCTTCAGCCTTAGCCTTCTGGTTCTGCTGCTGGCGGAGAGCAAGCTGACTTGATTCGTACCAGAAACTGTAGTTACCTGCAAAGAGGTTAACCTTACCGAAGTCGATATCCACTGTGTGAGTACATACTGAGTCGAGGAAGTGACGGTCGTGACTTACTACAAGTACTGTATGTTCGAAGTTGGAAAGATACTCTTCCAACCATGTTACAGTTTCCATATCAAGGTCGTTGGTAGGCTCGTCCAGAAGCAGGTTGTCAGGATTACCGAACAATGCCTGTGCAAGCATGACACGCACCTTTTCCTTACCGCTCAGGTCGCCCATCAGCGTATAGTGCTTGTCTTCCTTTATACCAAGTCCGCTAAGAAGAATAGCAGCATCGCTTTCCGCATTCCATCCTTCGAGTTCGGCAAACTTTTCTTCAAGTTCGGCAGCCTTGATACCATCCTCATCGGTAAAATCTTCTTTCGCGTACAGTGCTTCGCGCTGCTTCATGATATCCCAAAGAACAGTGTGTCCCATGAGAACTGTATCCAATACAGTATGCTCGTCGAACTTAAAGTGGTCCTGGCTAAGTACAGAAAGACGTTCGCCCGGCCCCAGCGTAACACTTCCCTTAGTAGGGTCAAGCTCACCTGAAATTACCTTAAGGAATGTTGACTTTCCTGCACCGTTGGCACCTATGACACCGTAAATATTACCGTTTGTGAACTTCATGTTCACATCGTTGTACAATACTCTCTTACCGAATTGAACGGCTACATTAGAAACTGTAATCATTTTTTAATTTGTTTGTATGTATATATCTTATAATATTGTTATTCTGAAATTTGCGTGCAAAGGTACTAAATATCCCGCTAATTTACAATGCAGTGAAAGGCATATCACTCCCAGAACACGGCTTTTTATAAGTTTTTTTGTGTCAGTATGTCAGTTTTTTAGTAATTTTGCGGCTGTTTTCAACGGATTGACGGCATAGGCACGGTTTTTGTAGTATAGCCTTCGGCCGTACCTGAAAAGTCCGGTACACAAACTATCAGATTAATAATAAAAAAAATAACATAAAGACATGAGTACAAATCAGAATCAAAATCCGGAAGAAGAAATATTGAAGAACGAAGAAGCTGAAAACCAGCAGCAGGAAGCTGAAACTCAGACAGAAGAAACAAATTCTGCTGAAAATACCGGCGAAGAAAAAGAAACTGAAATCTCAGAAGAAGAAGAAGAAGAAAAAATAGCTAAAGAGCTTGAAGAAACAAAACAGGCTCTTGAAGATTATAAAGACAAATATCTGCGTCTTTCGGCTGAATTTGACAATTACCGCAAACGCACAATGAAGGAAAAGGCAGAACTCATCAAGAACGGTGGCGAAAAGGCCATCTCGGCTATCCTCCCTATCCTTGACGACCTGGAACGTGCTTTGCAGAATATGCAGAAGGCAGACGACGTTAAGGCTATGTACGAAGGCATAGACCTGATACATCAGAAGTTCCTGAAAAACCTCGGACACGAAGGACTTGAAAAGATGAACCCGGTGGGAGAAGCTTTCGATACAGATTTCCACGAAGCCATCGCCCTTGTTCCGGCTCCGGAAGAAGCACAGAAGGGTAAAGTCCTAGACTGTGTACAGACAGGTTACAAACTGAACGACAAAGTTATACGCCACGCCAAAGTGGTAGTTGCACAATAATACAATAAAACCACATCGCAAATATGGCTACAAAAAGAGATTACTACGAAGTGCTTGGCGTGGAAAAAACAGCCACAGCAGACGAAATAAAGAAAGCATACCGTAAGAAAGCAATACAGTACCACCCTGACAAGAATCCGGGAGACAAGGAAGCTGAAGAAAAGTTCAAGGAGGCAGCAGAGGCATACGAAGTGCTCAGCAACCCTGACAAACGTTCACGCTACGACCAGTTCGGTCATGCCGGTGTAGGCGGGGCAGCCGGAGGCGGTTATGGCGGTTTCGGCGGACAGGGTATGTCTATGGACGATATCTTCTCTATGTTCGGCGATATCTTTGGCGGACACGGAGGCTTCGGAGGCTTTGGCGGTTTCGGAGGCGGCGGAGGCCAGCCAAGACAGCGCAAATTCCGTGGTGCAGACCTCAGGGTAAAGGCAAAACTTACGCTGAAGGAAATTGCTGAAGGAACAGAAAAGAAGTTCAAGGTAAAGAAATATGTTCCTTGTTCACACTGTCACGGAACAGGTGCCGAAGGCAACAGCGGTACTGAAACATGTCCTACATGTCACGGAACAGGTAGCGTTACACGCACTCAGCAGAGTATCTTTGGAATGATGCAGACACAGTCTGTATGTCCTCAGTGTAACGGTGAAGGAAAAATCATCAAGAACAAGTGTAAGGAATGTAACGGCGAAGGTGTGGTTTACGGCGAAGAAGTCGTTACAGTGAAAATCCCTGCCGGAGTGGCAGAAGGTATGCAGGTTACTATCAACGGTAAGGGTAATGCCGGAAAGCACAACGGTGTGGCAGGCGACCTGCTTGTTCTAATAGAAGAAGAAAAGCATCCTGAACTGATAAGAGATGAAAGCGACCTTATTTATAACCTGCTCCTAAGTGTTCCTCAGGCAGCACTTGGAGGCACAGTGGAAATCCCTACAATAGACGGTAAGGCAAAAATCAAGATTGAACCGGGAACACAGCCTGGTAAGGTTCTCCGTCTGAGAGGCAAAGGTCTGCCTAACATCAACAGCTACGGATATAGTACAGGAACAGGTGACCTGTTGGTTAATGTAAGCGTCTACATCCCTGAAACTCTGACAAAAGAAGAACGTCAGGCACTGGAAAAATGGCAGGAATCTGAAAGCTTCAAGCCTAACACAAGCCTGAAAGAGAAAATCTTCAAAAAGTTCAGAAGCTTATTCGATTAAAACAGGATATAACAAAGAAACGAGAGCGGCTAAAACCGCTCTTTTTTTGTATAACACAGTTTTATCAGTATCTTTGCACCTCAAAAAATTGTTTTATATGAAGAAGAAAACTTTATTTATATCCATCTCTATAATAGTTATAATACTGGCCGGTATATCCATCAGTACATATTCATTATTATTCAGCAAACCGTTCAGAACAGCCGGCCTAACATTCATTTATATAGATGAAGACGATAATGCCGATTCCGTGTTCGCAAAGATTGAGGCAAACCTGCACCCTGAAAGCATGACAGGTATAAAGCTGTTGGCAAAGATTCAAGGCTATGACAGCAATATATTCACCGGAGCATACAGGATGAGTTCTCAAGCAACAACACTTGAAGCATTCCGAACGCTGAAAGCCGGAAGGCAAACACCTGTCAGACTTGTTGTGCCAAGCGTAAGAACGATGGATAAATTAGCGTCAAGAATTGCCGGACAGATTATGGCGGACTCTACAAGCATAATAACATTGCTGAACGACAGCGGCTTTATAGATTCCATCGGATACAGCAAGGCCACCATTCCGGCACTGTTCATTCCAAACACATACGAGGTGTACTGGAATATGTCTGCCGAAAGCTTCATCAAAAGAATGATAAAGGAGAACAAGGCTTTCTGGAATGCAGAACGTACGGAGAAAGCCAAATCGCTTGACATGACGAAGGAGGAAGTCTGTACTCTCGCTTCTATAGTGGACGAAGAGACAGCCAATAATGCAGAAAAGCCTCTTGTGGCCGGACTATATATCAACAGACTTAAACGCGGAATGCTCCTACAGGCCGACCCTACAGTAAAGTTCAGCCATCAGAATTTCGGACTCAGAAGAATTATGTTCAAGCATCTGGAAATAGACAGTCCTTATAATACATACAAGTATGCCGGACTTCCTCCAGGCCCAATAAGAATACCTTCAGTGGCAGGTATAAACAGTGTTCTGAATTATTCCAGACATAATTATATATACATGTGCGCAAAGGAAGACTTCTCGGGAACTCATAACTTTGCTTCCACGCTTAACGAGCATAACAGAAATGCCAGAAAATACCAGCAGGCGCTGAACAGAAGGAATATTAAATAAATTGACTCAAGTTTAACCAATAATATCTCAGATTTTAAACTAACAAATACCCGCTGAACAGCCAATGAACGTGCAGTGAACAGATTATTTTTTGTTCACTGCACGTTCAATAACCGTTCGTTGATATCCTCATACTTATTTTTAAGGACTACTTGACAGATTTCCAGAACTTCATAAAATCGGAATACTGTCCATAGCAAACCAAACCGTCCTCTTCTTTCAAGTCATACTCCTCGGAATAATCTATTGTAGAAACATACTCCTTTTTTGATATTCCAAGGAAATTTGAAGTCTGTTTTCCCATAACGACAGAAATAATACGAAGCCTGAATTCCAGCTCTAAATTCAGCTCACTGATTCTATAACCTACCAGCTTGGCCGGTACAGCAAACTTAAACACATAATTGTTGTCATCGACGGAGAAATGCTCTACCTCCGCATCAAGTTCAAGCAACTGAACAAGAAGTCTGGCTGCATCCTTTTCGGGGGTAAGTATTCTGTCCACCGAAAATGCATCCAACACAGCTTTATGCACATCATCCACTGCACGGGCATAGATATGTTTCACATTTCGTTTTTTAAGCAATGACACTATCCTTACAGAGGCTCCGAAATTCTCCCCTATAGCCACTATAACTATATCCACGCCATTAAACGGCAGAACCGAGAGAGCCATATCGTCCGTAGCGTCAAGAACGTATGTAGTGGCGACCTTTTCTTTATATCGTTCCGCCTGAAGCGCTTCAGAATCCACTCCAATGACTTCATGACCAAGGGCTGTAAGCTCTTCGGCCAACACTCCCCCATAATTGCCTAACCCTATAATGAGATATTTCATATCGCGTATTATTTATAGATTAATCAGTTTATTATTATATTATCACTCGGATATTTATAGTTCTTCTTTTTCTCCTGTCTGATTAGTCCGCTGACAAGAGTAAATGCTCCCACACGGCCGACAAACATCAGAACTATTATTATCATTTTCCCTGCATTGCCCAATGACGGAGTGAGATCCAGACTCGAACCTACTGTACTCAGTGCCGACACGCATTCGAAAACCAATGCCATAACCGAAGCCTGAGGCTCGACTACTGTCATAATGAAAATAGATACAAAGACTATAAGCAGATACAGTATCAAAGCTGCATTTGAACGCTTTACTGAATCGTAGGATATCTCACGATGGAGTATATACGTTCTTTCCACCCCACGAAGCACTGCAAAGAGATTTATCAGAATAACGGCAAATACATTTATCTTCACACCACCTGCCGTAGACTGTGTTCCGCCACCAATCATCATCAGAATTATCATAAGCAGAAGGGTCTGGGTGGAAAGAGTTGTTAGTCCGACACTGGCAAAACCTGCCGTTCGCGGACATACGGAATTGAAGAATGCATGAACCAATTTATCGGCAGTATCCATTCCGGAGAAGGCATTGTTCCACTCGAAAAGAAGAATTATCAGTGTGCCGGCCAATAAAAGTACTGCCGTCATAAACAGAACAATCTTCGTATTAAGGTTATACAGATGGATTTTCTTTATAAATCTGCGTCTGCGATGAAATATCCATGAATAGAAATGACGAAGATAGTAGAAAAGCGTATCCTTCATATTAACCAATATAGGGAAACCTATTCCACCGAATACGATAAGCATAGACAGTACTATATATAAGAAATTATGGTTGTGCATCACCATATCATTTCCCATACCGCCGGGCAGAGTAGAGAAACCGGCATTACAAAATGCAGATACGGAATGGAAAGCTGAGAAATAGAGTTCCTCATACAGTGTCATCCCCAATGTGCCGTGTATGTCAAACCATATAAGAGTCATGCCTATCCCCTCAATGGCAAGCGTAAATCCCAATATATATAATAATGTAGACAGCAGCGAGTTGAGAGAGTTGGTACTTATCATATCGCCTACAGCCAACTGATTGTAAAGGGATGTATTTCCCATAAAGAACATGGCAAAGAAGCTCGTAATGGTCATCACTCCCAGACCTCCAATCTGGATGAGCAGCATTATTATAATCTGTCCTTCAAGAGTGAATGTAGAAGGTACATCTACCGACACAAGGCCTGTGACACACGTTGCACTCGTTGAAATAAACAATGCGTCTATCCATGATATTCCATTATAGGTGGCTCGTGGCAGCATAAGAAGTCCGGCTCCGACCAAAATGATTATAAGAAAACTCGATGCGAGAATGAGAGATGGATTTGTCTTGCGCCCCAGCAACCGGACAAAGAAACCAGACAGCAGCGTAAGCGACATTAGCAGGAGTACAGCAGCCTTGTAATAAGTACTATTAAAGAATATCCATATCCAGTAAGCAGCATTACCCGGTTCCGGCAAATGAAATACCACCGGCAGAAGAGTCAGATAGAGGCAGACATCCAGCAGCCATGTCCAGACCGTAAACTTGGCAGAACCATCATTCGAAAACAAATGATTCAAAGTGGTATTGATAAGAAAAACAATCCAGACTGCATTTGAAACACTGTGTAGCACCGAGTGAACTTCCTCGGTGACAATAAATCCATAACGGTAAACTATAGATGCAATAAACAATATTGCGAAAAAACAAGCAAGCCAGGAGAACCAGTCTACCAACTGATATACACGAGGCAATACAAACTTTTTTCTATATAATAAAAGACGTTCCCAATTATCCATGTACTTCTTTGTTTTATAGAGATATGCAAACTTACATAAAAATATTATGAAACAATCAATAGTACAGAAAAACTTGAACCGAAAGGTATAATAATACAAAATAATATCCTTGCACCTCCTCAAATTACATAATTCTACAAAATCAACAATTATAGTATCAAATATTCGATAAATTCTTTGGTAAATAAACTTTTTTATCTATTTTTGAGCAAAACTTTAAAACAATAAGCCATGAGCGAAAAACAGAAAAGATTTTTCCTTAAGGAAAATGAGATACCTACACACTGGTATAACATACAGGCGGACATGAAAAACAAACCTATGCCGCCACTAAACCCTGCGACTAAAAAACCTCTGAAAGCAGAAGACCTCTACCCTATCTTTGCAAAGGAATTGTGTCATCAGGAACTGAACCAGACTGACGCATGGATAGAGATTCCGGAAGAAGTAAGAGAAATGTACAAATACTACAGAAGTACTCCTCTGGTACGTGCATACGGACTGGAAAAGGCATTGGGCACACCGGCACACATATATTTCAAAAATGAGAGCGTAAGCCCTATCGGTTCACACAAGCTGAACTCTGCACTTGCACAGGCATATTACTGCAAGCAGGAAGGAGTAACAAACATTACTACCGAAACAGGTGCCGGACAGTGGGGAGCAGCTTTATCATATGCCGCACGTGTGTTCGGACTTGAAGCGGCAGTATATCAGGTGAAAATAAGCTACGAGCAGAAGCCGTACAGAAGAAGCATCATGCAGACATTCGGTGCACAGGTAACTCCTTCGCCTTCTATGTCTACACGTGCCGGAAAAGATATTCTTACAAAATACCCTAACCATCAGGGCTCATTGGGAACAGCCATCTCAGAAGCAATAGAACTGGCAAGAACTACTCCGAACTGTAAATACACACTCGGTTCTGTTCTCAGCCACGTAACACTTCACCAGACCATAATCGGATTGGAAGCAGAAAAGCAGATGGAAATGGCAGGCGAATATCCTGACATAATAATAGGATGTTTCGGTGGCGGTTCTAACTTTGGCGGTATATGCTTCCCGTTCATGCGTCACACAATCCTTGAAGGTAAGAAAACAAGATACATAGCAGCCGAACCTGCTTCATGCCCTAAACTGACAAGAGGTAAGTTTGAATACGATTTCGGGGATGAAGCCGGATATACTCCTCTGCTCCCAATGTACACTTTAGGACATAATTTTGCTCCTGCCAACATTCATGCAGGAGGTTTGAGATACCACGGTGCGGGAGTTATAGTATCGCAGCTGCTGAAAGACGGACTGATGGAAGCTGTAGACATAAAACAGCTCGACACGTTCGATGCAGGTATTCTTTTTGCCAAAGCCGAAGGTATCATTCCGGCTCCAGAATCATGTCATGCCATTGCTGCTGCCATAAACGAAGCAAAGAAATGTATAGAAACAGGAGAAGAGAAAGTTATCCTGTTCAACCTCTCAGGCCATGGACTTATAGACATGAGTGCTTATGACCAGTACTTGTCCGGAAACCTCACAAACTATGAATTAAGCGAGGAAGAAATAGAAAAAAATCTGGAAGAGGTAAAAAAAATATGATATCGGCATAAAAATGTCAGACACATCACCTTAACAGTATAATAAGCTTGTTTTAAGGAAATTAGAAAATAAAACCTGATATATTCTTCAATATTTGCGTATGAGAGTATATCAGGCTTTGTCCTTTTTTATCATGTTTTATCCCGAAATATTTGCAAATTAAAAAAATATTCGTACCTTTGCACCCGCAATCGGAAATCAATACCGATGCGACAAAGAAACCGGATTTTCCGGAACATAGGATGGCCCGTTCGTCTATCGGTTAGGACGCAAGATTTTCATTCTTGAAAGG
>Juniper_p1__coassemble_386_pt1 | contig 28093 bp, 25 predicted proteins | sample Juniper_p1__metabat2_low_PE_029 | metagenome-assembled genome bin Juniper_p1 | reverse complement strand
AGATGTGAAAGTGAAATTACACGTGTTTTGTTAGTATACATATTTTTATTTTACTTGTCACTTCTCTGAAACCTGTGCAATCTCTCTATATATGACTGTCTGTACATACGTTTAACCTTTTCATCCAAGAAAGAGTTTTCAATCAGTTCATAAACTTTGGGCTGTTCTGTAGAAAACAGATTTTCGTTTGGGAAATGATAATGATATACTTCGCTGTTCCGGGTTTACAAGGTAAGCATCATCATATTTAAAAATATAATGCATATCGTCTGTTTCTGTCAGAACTCCTGCTATAACATTATTTGATAAAACTAAAGCACGTCTCATTCGTTAATAATCTTTACTTTCATTACTATTTCCAGACCAAGTATTGCTGGGTTAATCCCAACAATGTTCTGCGTTCTTTTATTAAATTACCATACTTCATAGTGCAATATACTTCACTTTCAATGCAAGAATATGTATTATTTTTGAGTAAAGCAATTATAAGTGCAATATATTGCACTTATAATTTATGTGTTTATTATGAAATATGCAGAAATATCAGATGGATTTATCGATTTATTATTAAAACGAAATGTGTAAAAATAATCATCGAACTTATGAATATTGAATATTGAAAATTTTAAACTTTTTTGTATCAATGCAATATATTAAATTGGTATATTTGGGCGCCTTTTAAGTTTAATGGCTTGGAAAGGTGTCTATAATACATTAAAATTAGATATATATGGAAAATATTGGAACAGGTCTGATGCTGATGCTCGTAGGTATGTGCACAGTGTTTGTAATCCTTCTCATTATTATCTGGCTTAGTACTCTTCTTATTAAGGCAGTCAACAAGTTTGCTCCGCCGGAAGAGGAAGTCAAGAGTAAGCCGGCAGTAGCAACCGTGTCACTGGAAGAAGATTCCGTGAAGGCGATTAATATTGCTGTGGAGAAACTTACAGGCGGTAAGGGCAAGGTGATGAAAATTGAGAAGTTATAACAGACTAAAAATGAGAACACATTAAGAAAATGGAAAAAGAAGTAAAATTCAGTCTGGTATTCCGCGATATGTGGCAGAGTGCCGGAAAATATGTACCACGTGTTGACCAGTTGGTAAAGATAGCTCCTGTGATAGTGGAAATGGGATGCTTTGACAGAGTAGAAACTAACGGAGGCGGTTTTGAACAGGTAAATCTGCTGTTTGGTGAAAACCCTAACAAGGCTGTGAGAGAATGGACTAAGCCTTTTCACGAAGCAGGAATACAGACACACATGTTGGACCGCGCTTTAAACGGACTGAGAATGAGTCCTGTTCCGGCAGACGTGAGAAAACTGTTCTATAAGGTGAAGAAGGCACAGGGTACAGACATTACACGTACTTTCTGCGGACTGAACGATGTCCGTAATATAATCCCATCAATAGGATATGCGCATGATGCGGGAATGATTTCACAGTGCAGCCTGTGTATCACTTATTCTCCTATACATACTGTGGAATACTATCTCGATATGGCGAAGAAGCTTATCGATGCAGGATGCGACGAAATTTGTATCAAGGATATGGCAGGTATCGGTCGTCCGGTGTTCCTCGGAAAACTTGTTGCCGGAATAAAGAAGATAAAGGATATAACCATACAGTATCATTCTCATGCAGGTCCTGGATTTAATATGGCTTCTATACTTGAGGTTTGCAAGGCCGGATGTGACTATGTGGACTGCGGTATGGATCCGTTGTCATGGGGAACAGGTCATGCAGACATTATCAGTGTGCAGGCAATGTTGAAGGATGCAGGTTTCAAGGTTAAGGAAATCAATATGAATGCCTATATGAAGGCAAGAATCATGATTCAGGAGTTTATGGACGACTTCCTCGGATTGTATATCAGTCCTAAGAACCGTATGATGAACTCATTGCTCGTTGGTCCGGGACTTCCGGGAGGTATGATGGGCAGTTTGATGGCTGACCTTGAAACAAACCTTGAATCTATAAATAAGTATAAGGCAAAGAATAATCTGCCGCTTATGACTCAGGATGAATTGCTTATAAAGCTGTTCGATGAGGTATCATATGTGTGGCCGCGTGTAGGTTATCCATGTCTGGTAACTCCTTTCAGCCAGTATGTAAAGAATCTGGCAATGATGAACGTCATTCAGATGGAGAAAGGCAAGGAACGCTGGGCTATGATAGCAGACGATGTATGGGATATGATACTCGGCAAGGCCGGAGCACTGGCTGGTCCGTTGGCAGACGAGATAGTAGAGAAAGCAAAGAGTGAGGGTAGGGAATTCTTTACAGGCAATCCTCAGGACAACTATCCTGACCAGCTTGACAAATACCGTCAGATGATGGCTGAGAAAGGATGGGAAACAGGTCAGGACGATGAGGAACTGTTCGAGTATGCTATGCATCCGGCTCAGTATGAGGCATACAAGAGCGGAAAGGCTAAGGCGGACTTCCTGGCAGACGTAGAAAAACGCCGTGCTGAGGCTGAAGGCGGTTCTATGCCTAAGGAAGGAACTCAGGTGCTTACTGTAGATGTGAACGGAAAACCATACCGTGTGACTGTAGCTTTCGGTGATACTGCATTGCCGTCACAGTCTGCGTCCGCTGATGACGCTAAGCAGGTTGCTGCATCTGGCGAGGGCAAGGATGTGCTTTCTCCGCTTGAAGGAAAATTCTATCTTACAAAATCGGCTCAGGAAACTCCTGTTAAAGTAGGTGATAATGTCAAAAAGGGAGATACGCTTTGCTATATAGAGGCTATGAAAACTTATATAGCAGTAAATGCAGATTTTGACGGCACTGTTACCGCCATCTGCATGAACTCTGGCGATTCTGTTTCTGAAGATGATGTATTAATGAAGATTAAATGATAGCAGTATGGAAGAGATTTTTGAACGACTATACGATATGACTGCGTTCAGCAATATAATTGCCGATCCGCGGTTTCTTATAATGTATGCCATAGCTTTCGTATTGCTTTACTTGGGTATAAAGAAACAGTACGAACCGCTGTTGCTTGTGCCTATAGCTTTCGGAGTGTTGCTCGCCAACTTCCCAGGAGGGGAGATGGGAGTGATACAGGCCGACGAGAATGGTATGGTGATGGTGAATGGCGTGATGAAGAATATATGGGAAATGCCTCTGCATGAGATAGCCCATGAATTAGGATTGATGAACTTTATTTATTATATGCTCATCAAGACAGGTTTCCTTCCGCCGGTAATATTCATGGGTGTGGGTGCGCTGACTGATTTCGGACCTATGCTGCGTAATCTCCGTCTTTCTATTTTCGGAGCGGCTGCACAGCTTGGTATCTTTGCAGTATTGCTTGTGGCAATAATGGTTGGCTTCACTCCCCAGGAAGCAGCTTCATTGGGTATAATAGGTGGAGCGGATGGTCCTACAGCGATATTTACCACTATAAAGCTCGCTCCTCATCTGCTCGGTCCTATAGCGATTGCGGCTTATTCGTATATGGCACTTGTTCCTGTAATCATACCATTGGTTGTCAGACTGTGGTGCAGCAAGAAAGAGCTTAGCATCAATATGAAGGAGCAGGAGAAGAAATATCCTCCTACTATCGAAATAAAGAACATGCGCGTGCTGAAGATAGTATTTCCGATAGCGGTTACTACCATTGTGGCATTGTTCGTGCCGAGTGCAGTCCCATTGGTAGGTATGCTGATGTTCGGTAACCTGGTGAAGGAAATAGGTTCGAACACATCACGTCTGTTCGATGCTGCGTCAAACAGTATAATGAATGCGGCAACCATTTTCCTCGGTATCTCCGTAGGTGCTACGATGACTACAGATGCTTTCCTTAACTGGACAACAATCGGTATCGTTATTGGTGGTTTCCTTGCTTTTGGTCTTTCTATTTCAGGCGGTATTTTCTTCGTCAAGATATATAATCTTTTTACAAAGAAGAAAATCAATCCGCTTATCGGTGCTACCGGTTTGAGTGCCGTACCTATGGCAAGCCGTGTGGCAAACGAGATTGCCTTGAAGTATGACCCTAAGAATCATGTTTTGCAGTATTGTATGGCCAGCAACATTTCAGGTGTGATAGGCTCTGCTGTAGCTGCCGGAGTACTTATTTCTTTCCTCGGATAATGTGTCTGAACGGACGTGTTGTTAAAGTTTTTTATAGCAAAACTGCACAATATTAAAGAAAAGTGAGCAAATGTGGCGTATATTGTAAATAAAGATGTATATTTGCAGTCGTAATAACAAATTTAAATATATGAGTTATAATTTGCTTAAAGGAAAGAGGGGGATTATTTTCGGTGCCCTGAACGAACAGTCAATAGCATGGAAAGTAGCTGAAAAAGCTGTTGAAGAAGGTGCGATAATCACATTGTCAAACACTCCTGTAGCAGTGCGTATGGGTGAGGTTTCTGCTTTGGCGGAAAAATTGAATTGTGAGGTTATACCTGCCGACGCAACAAGCGTTGAAGATTTGGAAAATGTCTTCAAGCGTTCTATGGAAGTATTGGGAGGAAAGGTAGACTTTGTTTTGCATTCTATCGGTATGTCTCCAAATGTTCGTAAGAAACGTACATACGACGACTTGGATTACGATATGTTGAACAAAACTCTTGATATCTCTGCAGTGTCTTTCCATAAGATGATTCAGGCTGCAAAGAAACTTGATGCGATAAACGAATACGGTTCAATCCTTGCATTGAGTTATGTTGCCGCACAGCGTACATTCTATGGATATAACGATATGGCTGATGCTAAGGCTTTGCTTGAATCTATAGCACGCAGCTTCGGTTATATTTACGGACGCGAACATCATGTGCGTATCAACACTATCTCTCAGTCGCCTACTATGACTACTGCCGGATCAGGTGTTAAGGGTATGGATAAGTTGTTCGACTTTGCAAACCGTATGTCACCTCTTGGCAACGCTTCTGCTGACGAGTGTGCTGACTACTGTATTGTTATGTTCTCTGACTTGACTAAGAAGGTTACAATGCAGAACCTGTTCCACGATGGTGGATTCTCAAGCGTAGGTATGAGTCTTCGTGCGATGGCTACATACGAAAAGGGTCTTGATGAATATAAAGATGAAAACGGTAACGTTATCTACGGATAATAAATTCTATTAATGCGATACATTTTAATCATAATATTAAGTTTATTTGCGCTTTCTGCCTGTCGTGATGATAGGCAGGAAGACTTTTTTTTATCTGAAAACGGGATTAAGATTCATAGATATGACAGGTTGCAGTTCGAGGCTTCGGCATTAAACAGCTTTACTTCGCTGCAGAAAATGAATACGAATTATCCTCATGCTACGAAACTTCTTATCGAGGATGTTTTGGCCTTAGGGTCGGTGGATGATGAGAAAATCAATGACCGCCTGTGTGCTTATTATTCTGATACTTCTCTTGTAAATCTGATGTTGGATGTGGAAGATAAGTATAAGGACCTCAGTAGTTTCGAGAAAGAACTCACAAAGGGCTTTGTGTTCCTGAAGAAGAGGATTCCGTCAATTCCAATACCTGTAGTGTATTCGCAAATTTCAGCTCTCAATCAGTCTATAGTAGTGGCGGACAGTCTTATCGGAATAAGCCTTGACAAGTATATGGGCGAGGAATATCCGATGTACAAGCGTTACTATTATGATTATCAGAGGAGAACGATGAATCCTGAAAGAATCGTTCCGGACTGTATCTCTTTTTATTTGCTCAGTCTTTATCCTTTCCCGTGGGAAAGGGACCATCGTACGTTGTTCGATGTGATAATGTACAGAGGAAAGATAGCATGGATTACAGAAAAGGCTTTAGGCTCAGGTGAGCTTGGGGCAAAACTGCTTGGATACAACAAGCAGCAACTTACATGGTGCAGCAACAACAGAAAGCAGTTTATAGAGTGGGTAGGAAAATCAAACCATCTGGAGAGTACTGACCCTATGATTATACGTTCTTATGTTCAGTCTATGCCTAATCCGTTCCTGAAGGATGAGGTTCCTCCAATGATAGGGGTGTGGTTAGGAATGCAGTATATTGATGCATATATGAAAAGCAATCCGGATGTTACTTACGAAGAACTTCTGAATAATACGGATTATGAATGGATGTTGATGGATATTGACATTAACTGATTTTGACTTGATAATATGGAAACAGCATTATATCTACTGCCGGTTACGTTGGGTGATACATCTGTAGAGAAAGTTCTGCCGGCATACAACAAGGAAGTTATTACAGAGATAAAATATTTTATCGTAGAGGATGTGCGGTCTGCACGCAGATTTCTGAAGAAAGTGGACCGTTCTATAGTGATTGACGATTTGACTTTCTTTACTCTCAACAAACATACTTCGCCGGAAGAAATCTCCGGCTATCTCAAACCTCTTGCAGAGGGTAATTCAATGGGAGTTATATCGGAAGCCGGTTGTCCTGCTGTAGCAGACCCGGGCGCAGACGTGGTGGCCATTGCTCAGCGTAAGAATTACAAGGTTGTTCCTTTGGTAGGACCATCGTCGATAATACTCTCTGTAATGGCTTCGGGATTCAACGGTCAGAGCTTTGCTTTTCATGGCTATCTGCCGATTGACGCAAATGAAAGACTTAAAAGGCTGAAAGAACTTGAGAGCAGGGTTTATTCGGAAAATCAGACTCAGCTATTTATAGAGACTCCATACAGAAATAATAAGATGATGGAGGATATAATCAAGGCTTGTCGTCCGCAAACCAAACTGTGTATTGCTGCAAATATCACTTGCGAGGGAGAGTACATCAAAACTCGTACACTGAAGGAATGGAACGGCAAACTGCCTGATTTATCTAAAATTCCATGTATATTCCTTATTTACAAATAGAAATCTTTCCATAGGCTGGCTGCATCTTTAAGGTGTTCCAGCTCTTTTTTTATGTGTGTGTTTAATTGCAGGGAGTTTTTGTCTATTTCATCAAAACCGATGAATCTTCCTTCTATTTTTATATCCTTTTCGTCCTTTATGGGAAGTATGAACAGGAGTATATTGTTCTGAATGCCACATGAGCATTCTTCTCCGTATTGCAATATCAGGCGTGGCTGTACATCGTTAGTTGTAAATCTACCGGCTGTCTTTACAGCATATTTTCTGCAGTCATCTATGTTGCCTTCAAAGTTTCTTTCTATAGGAATGTCCCATACTTTATTCGACGGGATGTTTTTCTGCGACAACAACAATTTGCCGTTGCATATTGGAGCAATACGGATTATGTTCTGTCTTGACTTCTCTATCTTTGCAACTATATGTATTCCTAATGTGTTTACAATCAGGCAGATGATATATATTGATACCGGCACTACGTTTATCATGAAAAATCGCCCTTCAAGGCTCCAGTCGTGGTTTAATGTCTTTATTATGTAGAGCAGCAGCAGATGGACAGAGGAAAGAATGATGATGATTTTTGTTTCAAACTTGTAGGAGAAACATACTCTTATTCCTAATTTGCTCACCACATCCTTGTACAGTTCAGGTGCTGAGTAGTATATGAATGCAAATATCATCAGCGAGAACTCTACGGTAGGGGTGATGGTGTTCAAAGGAACGTATTTATATCCCCAGAACAGTCTGAGAAAGAAACATGTACCTATTCCGAATGTGCCAAGGAGAAGGAAGAAGTTAAGATCCTTCATTTTCAGAATGTTATATCCAAGCATTATTATGCTTAGAGCCAGTCCGACTCCAAGCATTTCTGTGTTTGGAAAGAAATGTAGTCCAATCAATGTTATTATGATAGGCACAAGTCCTATTGATACAATTTTGTTTCTTAGATTCATGCTCATGTCCTGTTCGCTGTTTTCAATATATTTTAAAGAATCAACAAACAAGATTACGGTATTGTTCACTTATGTACAATATGTTTTTCTGCATGGTAAGAAGACCTTACGAGCGGGCCGCTTTCTACAGTCTGGAAACCTTTCTTTTCGCCTATGGTTTTATATTCGAGGAATTGTTCCGGGGTGATGTATTCTGCCACAGGATAGTGCTTGTGGGTCGGTTGGAGGTATTGTCCTATTGTAAGTATCTTGCATCCTGCTTCAAGAAGGTCGTCCATGGTCTGCAGAACTTCATCCTTGCTTTCTCCGAGTCCTACCATAATGCCAGATTTTGCAGTTATTCCGCTTTCTGAAATAAGCTTTATTACATTAAGGCTTGTGTCATATTTTGCAACGCTTCTGACCATTGGGCTGATTCGTCTTACTGTTTCCATATTGTGTGACAGTATATCAGGTCTGGCTGATATGACTTGGCTTATGAGGTCTTTTTTACCCTGAAAGTCCGGTATGAGTGCTTCAATGGTTGTTTCAGGATTTATCTCTTTGATTTTAAGTAATGTTTTTGTCCAGTGTGAAGCTCCCAGATCTTCCAAATCATCCCTGTCCACAGAAGTGATTACCGCATGATTAAGCTTCATCAGTCTTATGGATTCAGCTACGTTGGCCGGTTCGTTTTCATCGAGTGGGAGAGGCTTTCCGGTGCATGTGTTGCAGAATTTGCATGAGCGTGTACATATTGCTCCGCAAATCATGAAGGTGGCCGTACCTTTGCCCCAACATTCGCCCATATTCGGGCATCGTCCGCTGCTGCATATAGTGTGGAGTTTATGAGTATCTACTATCTTTTTTGTTTCAGCATATTTGGCATTGGCACTTATACTGATTTTCAGCCATTCAGGTTTTCTTATGTGTGTCATAGTATTTTCTATAAGAAGGTGTATGAAAATGAATATTTACCGAACGGTTAATGAACGGCTTCTGAACATTCGGTGAACGGTTTCTGAAACAGAGATGATAGTTTATTTTCTGTTTATTTGCCGTTCACCGGATGTTCACCGAGCGTTCGCCGTTTTCCTTATTACAGATTGTTGATAAAGAACTCGCTCACTCTTGTCATAAGGTGATGTCTGGTATTACCACCGAAAATGCTGTGATTACGGTTGGTATAAATCTGCATATCGAACTGGATGCCTGCCTGTACAAGAGCCTCTGCATATTCCGCACAGTTCTGATAATGAACATTGTCGTCGGCAGTACCATGGATAAGCAGAAGACTACCTTTCAGGTTTGCAGCTCTGTTTATTGCCGAACCAGCCTTGTAACCGTCGCCGTTTTCCTTAGGTGTACGCATGAATCTTTCTGTGTAGACAGTGTCGTAATATTTCCAGCATGACGGAGCTGCTATGGCTACACCGGCTTTAAAGGCATCGTTTCCGTCGCTCATTGACATCAGTGTGGTATATCCTCCAAAGCTCCATCCCCAGATACCGATTCTCTTACCATCGACGTATGGAAGTGAGCTGAGATATTTGGCTGTTTCAACCTGGTCCTCAGATTCTTTTACACCGAGATACAGATATGTGCATTTTTCGAATTCAGCTCCGCGTCCGCCTGTTCCGCGTCCGTCAACGCATACCATGATATATCCTTTATCGCACATATATGCTTCGAACATACCTCCATCTCCGAAACTTCCTATACCCCATTTGTCGAGTACCTGCTGTGAGCCCGGGCCACTGTACTGGTGCATTATTACCGGATATTTCTTGTTTAGATTGAAATCTACAGGTTTCATAATCCAACCGTTCAGTTCTGTTCCGTTGCTTGTCTTGAAAGTAAAGAATTCTTTCTGCGGCAAGTTCAGCGATTTGGTTTCTTCTTTAAGTTCCTTATTGTCGAGCAATGTCACTATTTCTTTTCCCTTATTGTTGTTAATAGTGATAAGGGTAGGGGTAGTCATATTGGAGAAAGTATTGATGAAGTATTCCATATTGCTACTGAAAATGGCATTGTTTGTACCTTCTCTTTTTGAAAGTTTAGTTACTTCTCCCTTCTTATTGACTTTAAATATGGCTGTTCTCAGCGGACTGTTGTCATATCCTCTATAGTAGAATTCGTCAGTCTTTTCGTTCCATCCGAGGAAATCTGTTATTTCATATTTCCCTTTTGTTACCTGTCTGACAAGATTACCGCCTATAGTGTAGAGATACAGATGGTTGTAGCCATCTCTTTCACTCATCATCACTATGTTTTCATTATAGAATTTGATGTTGGCATAAGCAGGTTCTTTTATGTATTGTTCGGCTTCGTCACGTATTGTAAGTTTACAAATTCCGCTTCTTGGATTAGCCATATACATATCGAATCTGTTCTGATGACGGTTTAGAGTCATGATTGCCAGTTTCTCAGGGTCGGAAGTGAATTTTATGCGCGGGATATATACGTCAGCATCCAGAGGCAAGTCCATTTTTCTTGTAACCTTGCTCTTGATGTCGAAAGTATGTACTGTGACAGTTGAGTTTACTTCTCCTGCCTTAGGATATTTATATTCATAAGCTCCCGGATAGTATTCATATTCGCTTTTCTCCGGTGCCAGACCTTTGTACCATGGGAAAGAGAATTGTTTAACTTTGCTTTCATCGAATTTGATGTACGCTATCATTTTGCTGTCGGCACTAAATTCGAAAGCTCTGTTGAATCCGAATTCTTCTTCGTAAACCCAATCTGGAATACCATTCAGTACTTTATTGTATTCTCCATCTTTCGTTACCTGTGATTCGCTGTTGCCAAACAACAGTTTCACAAGGAAAATATTGTTGTTTCTTACAAAGGCTATCTGGAAACCGTCCGGTGAGAAAAGAGGTATCTGCTGCGGACCGTTCTTTGAAAGAGGTTCTATCTTGTTGTTTTTTACGTTGTAAATATAATATTCAGCTGTAAATGAACGTCTGTAGATAGGCTTGGTTTCAGTTTGAATAAGTATAAGTTTCTCATCAGGCGACATGATATAGTCATCGAATGATTTAAGACTGCAGTCGCGTGCTGTTGTAACGTCGAATATTGTACCCACTTCCTTGCCTGTCTTGAATGAGTACTTTACAATTCGTTTTCTGTCAGCACTGATTTGTGTATAATGTTCGCCATCAAGCATAGGTCTTAATCCGTAAATGTTCTTGGCACGGTATGTTCCATTAGCAACATCTTTTAGTGTCACCTTTTCCGCCTGCATGCCGAATGTCAGTCCGACAATCATCAGCAATAGTGTGAATAATCTTTTCATGCGTAAGTAAATTTTTTGTTAATGTTCTTTTATTCCAAACAGCCATCTGAAGAATCTTATGAAAGCATTTCTCTTCTTCACTTTGGCCGGTTTGTCTGTAGTTATCTTTTCGTTTTCAAGTTGTTTCTGTATTGCAGTAGAGTCATTTGCTATAGTGTCAGTAGATATTATAATACTGTCTTTCAATAAGCTGTCTTTTGCAATACTGTCTGTGATTAATGAATCGGTCATTATCGTTATGCTGTCTTTTATTGAAGTCAGACTGTCTGCCTGTATTTCCTTAATAGGACTTTGTACGACGAGAGGTTTTGGTACAGGTATCTTGAATGCTATAGGCACTGAATATTTGCATCTTACTTTTACTCCATGGTCTGAGGCCGGATTCCATCTTGGCATACCTTTTATCAGGTTCATGGCTACCGAGTCAAGTGAAGCTTCCAGTCTTCTTACAACTCTCGGACTTGTGATGTCACCATTTTTCTCTACGACGAACTGCATTACCACTACACCTTCTATCTTGTTCTTCTTGGCCTTTTCCGGATATTTCAGATTACGGTCTATGTACCTCTTGAAATATTTCATTCCTCCAGGATATTCAGGCATCTTTTCTACATTGGAATATATCTTCTCGCCACTCTTTTTTCGCATAACGATATTGTATGCTTCGTTCTGGTTTATCAGAAAAGGGCTTACTGTCATGGACAGGTTTTCCATACCGTCGGCTCTTATTATGATATAGTGGTTGAAGTCTGCATCTATGGAAAACAGGCCAATCTCATCGGTAGAAGTATATTTGCCAGTACCCTGAATGCTGACAGTTGCCCCGGTTATCGGTTCGCCGTCCTCTGTTGTTACGATACCTTCTATATTGAATGTACTGTTTTCCTGTTTAAATCTCAGGATGTCTTCCTTGCTGTCTATGCAGAAGTCCAGTTCTGTATTCTCTTTGTCGAGTGTGAATGTCTTTTCAGGATTCTTGGTATCCTCATTAAGATAAATGTTGGCTGTCCGCTTATAGTTTTTGGGAACCTCATATTCAAAACTGATAATACCGCACGAGTCGGCCTTGTATACATCGCTTCTTCCGGTTACCTTAAGGGATACACCGGTCTGCGGTTCGCCTATAGAGTTTTTAATTTCAACCTTGAATTTTGTTTTTGTATCATCATTGATGCCGTTAATGGATGCTGTGGCATTTACATTATAAAGATGGAGTAGTAAGACAGTTATGTAAAGGTTAATTCTTTTCATTGATTTCATGTACATAAAAAAGCTTTGCAAACGTTTTTAAAACCATTTGCAAAGCTAATAGTATTATCTCTTATTAGTATAAGATGAATTGTTAATAATGATGAACTTACGGTACGTTACGCCATAATATTCTCTTTTTTCTTCAGTCGGAGATATTTTCTTGCTTTTTTGAGTTTTTCTTCCACATGTCTGTGGCTTATCTGTATCTGTCGGCGATAAACTATGCAGGTGGTTATGAAGTATATGCCTGTATGAATCCAGAGTGCCCTGAACTCAGGCAGAACATCAGACAATGTGGCACCCATACTGTTGATTCTGACAAATCCGTTTATGCCGAAGGTAGATGGAAAGATCCATGAAACCACCTTCCAGAAATCAGGAATTGCAGCTCCGGGCCATGATATACCGGAGATGAACAGCAGGGGTACAGACGTGAATACATAAATCATCATACACGATTCTCTGTGATGGATGAATATGGAGCATGTCATCGCAAAGAATATGCAGGCAAACAGATAAGGAAGGATAAATACCAGCAATGTTATAGGGTCGGGCAACTGAACCAGACTGAACATTTTTGGCACTGCACATAACACATAGGCCGAAACCATGGCATAAATCAGAAAATATGCCAGAGATTTGCCCAATACGATTCTAAGTGTACCATTGTATTTTCTGCTTAACGGAACAAGGTCCTGATATCTGTTTGTTTCTCTTGCTGTTCCGGCTGATAAACCTATTCCGAGCAACAATGTTTGCTGGATTATCAGTATGAGAACGGCGGGTATAAGGAAACTTGCAAATCCATCCTGTGGATTGAAAAGTGATACTTCTTCATATTCAATGGGAGCAGTGCTTATCTCATCCTGGCGTGCAGTGGTGTTACCCATTCTCTTGATTTTTATATCCTTGTTCATCTCAAGAGATACATTCGTTGTAGCCATCAGAAGAGATTTGTAGTACAGCAGTCCGCTCATATCGCTGAATATGCTTACGGAAGTTTGTTTTCCTTGCGAAATATCGCGTGCAAATTCTTCGGGAATGTATATAATGCCATACACCCTTCCTTCCTCTATGAGATTCTGCGCTTCCTTCATATCGGCACAATGGGACTGTACCTTAATGTCGGGAGTAGCATCCACCATTCGTATAAACTCTCTGCTTAAGGATGAATGGCTATTGTCTACAACAGCTGCAGGAACATCTCTGACAACCTCTTCAGTATATATAAATGCATATACCAAAGGATATGCCAAAGGAACAAGAATGAAGAATATAAGTACTCCCTGGTCCTTGAATACACTTTTCAGTTCCTTAGCACATATATGGAACAGACTTGAGAATCCTTGACGGACAATATTTCTAAATGGTTGATGTTTCATAATTCAAAATAGTATTAAGGGAGATATTCATATGTCTCCATAATATGTCTCAGCTTCTTCAGTACGAAGAACGGCAAGAGAAGGAACAGCATTAGTGCCACTACGGAATGCCATGCATAAATTATCGGATAGCCGTTGAGTGCCTGATTCACGTATAGCAGGAAGTAGTGCCTCAACGGGAACAGGTTACTAAGTGCCTGCAGGGTAGGGTGCATCGCCATTACCGGGAATGTAAATCCCGAAATGGAGAATGACAGTACTCCCCAAAGGGAAGCCGCACTTAATGAAAGACGCAGCGAACCGAAAAGTCCGTAAAAGAATATTCCTACAGACTGTGATGCTAATACAAGCAACAGACCTGCCATTATCATAGGGAAAATTCCTCCATGACATGGGAAATGTAGGAATCCGTACAGGTAGATATTATGGAATGTAGCCATAATGAAAAACACCAATGTCTGAGGCAGAATCTTTCCGACAAGTGCTGTCACAATGGAACCGTCGGCCAGTCTCATCAGCTCTTTTCCTGCATTGTCTTTAATCTCTGTACCTAAAGTGTATGCTGTGGTTAGGAATATCAGCAGCATCAGAACTCCCGGGAAAATGGTATTACACAGATAAATGGAATAATTCAACCATGGATTGTGTATGGCATGTGTGTCTATGACTATTGGTTGCAGAAATGCCATAGCCTGGTCCTCTGTAGCACCTTTGGCATAAAGCGTTGCTCTTCCTACAGCTCCTCCGGCCAACTCTGACATGGTTCTCATATCCCTGTATATCAGTGAGCCTGCTATAAGATATGAATAGTTTGCATAAAATGAAACCTTAGGCTGTCTGCTGGCGAGTGTTTCCTCGGTAGTCCCTTCAGGAATGTAGTAGAATGCATATATTTCACCTTTTTGTACGGCTTTTCTTGCTTCTGCCACACTACTATAATGTGCCACTATCTTTGTCTGCTGGAAAGCATCCAGATTTCTGATAATATTTCTTGTGGTAGATGTATTGTCGAGGTCCACCACCCCGGCAGGCAGGTCTGTCGGCAGTCCGTTACTCATAAGAGTAGCGAAGAACACGTAACAGAGCAGAGGCGCTATAATCATACAAAACAGATACATCGGTTTTGTAGCGATACGAAGCACCTCGCGCCTCATTATCTTTATCAATTTATAGGCGGTATTCGACATATTGGCTTATTTATTTTTCAATTATAGCAGACATTCCCGGACGCAGATTCTCTACATTTTCTACGGCTTTTGCCCTAACTTCAAAAGTCTTGAGGTCGAACTGTCCTGTAGTTTTTGTAGCTTTCCATGCGGCATATGTGCCTAAGTCTTTCATGTAGTAAACCTTCAGAACGGCATCTTTTTCAAGAGCAGGAATATATGCCTTTATTTCTCCGCCTACAGTGAAATCCTTAAGTAAATCTTCTCTTACGTTGAATGTAATCCACATATCGTCCATCTGTGCAACATTCATTATAGGTGCGCCGGTACCTACCAGTTCGCCTACTTTAGGGAAGATTTCTGTCACTTCACCGTCTGCTGAAGCAACGAGATAAGTTTCGTTGATGTATGATGAAACTTCAGCCACGGCACCTTTTGCACGTTCCACCTGTGCAGCAGCCATAGCCTTGTCTTCTGCCTGTGCTCCGTTCTTGGCCATTGTGTACTGTGCATTTGCAGCCTTCTCAGTAGCCTTCATAGCTTCATACTGAGCCTTAGCTTCATCTCTTTTCTGCTCTGATATAACTCCCTGTTCAAACAGATTGTTTACTCTTTTATATGATTTCTCAGCAATTTCCAGACCGGCTTTAGCCTTCTGCCACATTTCGAAAGCAGCTTGTAGCTGTTCTGCACGGGTACCTTTGTTTGCTTTCTGGTTCATTGCAAGTGCAGCCTGTTCGGCAGCCTGTGCCTGCATCAGTTTAGCCATAACGTCCGGTGCTTCAAGAATGGCGAGTGTATCACCGGCCTTAACCTTGTCGCCTTCAGTGACGAAATATTTCAGTACACGTCCCGGAACCTTGCTTGAAACTCTGTATTCAGTAGCTTCAGCCTGTCCCTGGATTATCTCAGGACCTTTACCAAGAGTGAAGAACCCAATAACGCTAACGATGACAATAGCAGCCACCAATGTAAAAAATGCCAGCAAAACGTTGCTGTGTTGTGATTTATCAGCCATATCTTTTTATTATTTTAATGTTCCCATTGATTTTAGTAAATACAGTTCGCTCATCTTCATATCTATCTGAGCATCTATTTTGCCTGATTGTGCAGAGAGCCAGGCAGTCTGAGCCTCAAGTACGTTGCTTGTCGGTATCACTCCTTCCTTGAAACCGAGAGTGGCAAAACGAAGGTTCTCTTCGGCCTTGCCCATATTCTGTTCTGCCATGTGAAGCTGTTTTGTAGCTTCGTTTACCTTATATGAACTTTGTGTTACCTGAAGTTCCACTTTCTCCTTTACATCTTCAAGTTGATATCTGGCGATGTTTGCTTCAGCTTTTGCGGCTCTGACTTTGTAGATACCTTCTCCCCAGTGGAATACAGGAATCTTGAGCACCACACCGGCAGCCCAGAACCCTCTGAACTTGTTTTCAAATCCATTGACAAGCGATGGGTTTGTAACTGCATAGTTTGCTGTAAGTGCGAGTGTGGGAAGAAACTCAGAACGTACCACATTTACTTTCTGTCTGTATATCTGCGATGCCAGTTCAAGACTTTTAAGCTCATGTCTGTTTGCCAGAGCTGTGTTTACATTACTTTCTGTATATAAATTAGGTAATGTAAGATTTTCCATATTTTCATCGGCTAACGAGATTTCCGTGTCAAGAGGCAAACCGCATATCTGGCATAATACCATCTTAGAGAGGCTCAATCCGTTTTCCACTTTCATAAGTGTCACTTCGGCTTCATTTCTCTTTACCTTGACGCTGAGTCCGTCAGCTTTTGTGGCAACACCTTCAGCTATCATCTTGTCTATGTCCGAATCAAGAGTTTCCAATAGTTCAAGATAACTTTCAGCCAGTTTCTTCTTATTTACAAGAGAAACCACCTGCCAGTAAGCCTTGTCTGTGTTCAGAATGAGGTCTTCCATACCCGTGGCATGCTGCATCTGAGCCAACTGTTCGGCATATTTTGTAATCTTGTTGTAAGCGATGATTTTTCCACCCATGAATAATGGTTGGGTTAGGGTAGCGGCACCTGCAAACATATTTCTTGTGTCAGTGCGGAAAGCATCTACAAGTCCCTGGCCTACTCCGTTAAGTCCGGCAGTCAGTCCCGGTATCATGCCCTGCAATGGTTCCAGCAATGGTATTAACATAGGATTAGCAGCTGCAATCTGCTGAAATTGTTGCTGCAACTGTGCACCTGTGGCAGTTCCGATGTTACTGATTGAATTTTTCTGCTCGTCGCTGAGCAATGAAATCTCTTTCTGCGTACGCATGTAGGTTGCCATAATGTCGAACTTAGGCAGGTAGTTTGTAAATGCAGCCTTCTTGTTATAATGGGCGGCATTTATTTTCTCCTGTGCTATACGCAGTTCCTTGTTATTCTGGATAGCAAGGTTTCTGCAACTGTCTAATGACAGGATGCGTTGGCTGAAACCGTTGATTGTAATTCCGGCCAATAGGATTAAGCTAAGAAATCTTTTCATACCAAATGAAATGTTTTTTTTTGTTTGGTTGTTTATGCAACATTGCAAATATATGCCTTATTAACAAAAAAACAAAGTATATTGTTGAAAAGATTTCTATTTTTTTTATTCTAAAATTGCTGATTTAGGTTTCAGGTCAATGGAACTGTTAAAATAATATTTCTCCTCGATGTTTCTTGATGCTGTTTCCGGTGTTTCCTCTGTCTCGTCTTTAGTCGGGAAACTGCCTGTCTCTATGTGTTTTAGGATAGGAAGCATGAGCGAGTCCTGTTCTGTACCCAACTCTCCCAATTCTCCTTTAAGATTTTCTGCTATTTCGTAATCTGGTTTTAATCCGCTTGTATAATAATCGCTAAAATCCTCTGCATTGCTCAGAAGACTGTTTGTAAGCCAGAACTCGAGCATAGGTGCCTGTTCCTCGTCTGTGAACAGTTGTTGTGCAACATTCTTTCCGAAAGTCGCGGTTCCTACCTGAAACAGTCTTCCTGACATATACGGTTTCAGACAGTTTATTACTACCTCCGATGCTGATGCTGTATTGCCTGAGGTTATTATATAGAGGTTGTTATAGCTTAAAGCAGAGGCATTAGCCAATAACGACTGTTCAAAATTCAGAACATCAGTTCTGTTGATGATATCGTTATGTGTCATTTTCAGGAAAGTATTTCCTATAGCTTCCTGTGGTGCAAGATTAGTGGAAATCATTTGTGCAGTAGTGACATACCCTCCCGGATTATATCTTAAATCGAGGATAATGTCATCGACAGGCTGTCCGGCAAGGCTGTTGAACAGTTCTTTCAGCTTTTCCGTATCGTTATTGCCAAACTCATTATACATTATATAGGCAACTTTCTTGCCGCCAAAATCCGTCACCTGCGATTTGTACAGATTATTATTTTCTACTATTCTTGGTGCAGGCATCTGTACGGTTTGCAATGTATCGAATCCCTTTTCATTGAGTTTTCCCATTGTGAAAAGGTATGCTTCCTTTGGTGATGTGATGTAAAACAGGTCGGAACTGTTTATCTTTTTGCTGTTGGCTGCAATGATGATATCACCTCTTTTAAGTCCCACTTCATAGGCTGGAGAATTTTCCTGAGTATATAGTACTCTTATACCATAAGAACCGTTATTAGCTCTTACCATAGTACCTTCAAACCCGAAAGTTGGTGTTTGCGAAGTGCTTCTTGCTGATACATACACAGAGTCGATATGCGAGAAAGTAGCTCCTGATTTCTTATCTTTTGATGAAACGGCGGAATTTAGAAAATCGCTTGGCTTCTTAAAGAAGTCTAATGATTTCTTATTCGGCATATCCTGATAATACAGATACTCCTTCTGCATGGTTTCATACATCCATGTCTGGGTAGTTATAAGTGCGTAGTATTCTCCTGAGCGGTCTTCTCCGCATGATGAAACAAGGGCGGCTGTGAGAAGTCCGCCCATTATTCCATATATAGTTTTTTTCATTTTATTATTAGTGTTGTGCATAGACAATCCGTGGTTTACTTCAGTGTAAATGAGTTTTGTCCTATCATGTTTCCATCTGCAAAGATATATACCTTGTATGTACCGGATGGCATGAATTCTTCTACATCCCAATATACTGTAACAGTCTGTTCCTCACCGGTATATTCTATCATCTTCTTTATTGAATATGAGATGTTTCTGTCTTCGTAATCAAATGTGTTTGAAGCACTTTTCGTAAGAACTTCGTTATCCGGTTTTGCTATTCTGACATAGACAGTTTTATTTCCGGTCTTTGCTGTGATGTTCTTTACTATAGTGAATGAAATAGCAAGCTTCTTTACATCTTTTGCTTTTCTTGCTTCGCGGTTACGTCTGTTTAGGGGTTCTGTAACTATGTTGGTCGCATCTAATTGTGATGCAAGTGTTACTTTTTCATTCAATGATTCTTTTTCTTTCGACAGGTTAGTGATTTGTCGTGTAGCTGCACTATATTTGCTCTTTACCTCTCTGTTCTCTTCCTTAAGTGCTGCATTTATCTTATTAAGTGAGTCTATCTGCATGACATAGCTTCTCAGAACGGCTCTTACAGCTTTCAGCTCTTTCTTCAGCCTCATGATTTCTGCAGCGTTGCTCGATTTAACCTGACGCAACTCTTCAAGCAGTCTTTGTGTCTTCAGTTTTTCACTTTCCAGTTTTTCTCTCAGTGAGTCGTTGTTAATCTGGATTTGGAGTTCGTCATATTGTGTGGCAAAGGTGCTGTACTCATTTTCCATTTCCATTTTCTCTACAGCAAAGAGTTCAGACATTTCTTTGTTCTGTTGCATCTGATGAACTGCAAAGAATGATACACCGGCTATGATTATAGCAAGAACTACTATTATAATTATCAGAGATTTATTTTTATTCATACTTTTGTTTATTTGTAATACTGCGCAAAAATACAATATTTAGTCAAGATGTACGACTTTAATCTCCAAAAAAAATATAATAATACTTCTATTCAAAGATAACTTTCTGTGTAGGGTCTGTTGTCCAGCGGCGGAAAGTTAGGGTAGGGTATTGCTCTTTTCCTTCTTTATCTATCCATTCGTTTAGAGTATTTGCTGCTGTTTGGTATTCTTCTGCTGTGTCTTGGTAGAATGAGATGCCTTTGAGTAATGAAGAAAGGGCATAGTCTGTTCCTATATGTTTTTTATTATCTTTATATAATTGAGGCATTATGCAGTTATAGTATTGTCCTGTATTGGAATTTTGATAACATAAGCCATATAAGCTACTTTTGTAATCTTCAACGAAGACATTGAAGATGTTCGCATAGTTAAATAAGCAGATAGCTGAAGAATTTGTAGAATTAGGTGTTTTATTTAGATTACTTTCTATTCTACAATTTATTATGTCTTTATTATTTTGGTAACACAGAACTCCAATATTTCCTTTTTTGTTTATCAATTTGAAATTTGATACACTACAATTTATAATAGTACCATTATTTATTATAATAAAACTGCTGTATTGTTGGTTTTCTAAGTTATTAACGCTAAAGTTATCAACATGACAGTTGCTGACTAAACCAAAATTATCACCAACAAGTGGCGATAAGTAATTTTTAGTGCTGGTATTGAAGTTACAATTTATTAGGCTAAGATTTTTAATTTCTGAGTTTTCATTGGTTCGTATGAATAATCCCATTCTTTTAGCATAATTTTTTTCTTTAAATGATATATTCTCCAGTTTGTGGTTATTACCATTGAATACATCGTTAAAGCCTTTACCATCGGTGGATGAGCCAATTAATACAATATTGCTCGATTCATCTTCAGTAAAACTTAAATCATTATAAAGATTAAACACCCTTTTTCCATCCTGCATTACATAGAAATTGGATAGTTTCTTTCCTTTATATGTATAGTCTTCATTTCCTGTAGATAAATAGTTGTTTATCAGATGCGTAAACGCAATAAAATCGGTAGTTGTATATATACCGTTTCCCTTATTGCTAAGTTTAACATTACATATATATTCATATCCAGCTTTATATTCACTGTTATCTATTGACGGATTATACTTTTTACCTTTATTGCATGTGATGTCTAATGCTATATTGCATTTATCTGAGGCCGGTATGAATATTTCATATTTGCCATTATACTTTTGAGGCAACATAACATCCGCATTCCCACCTTCAAAGAATGAAAGTTTTCCTGTATAAAAGTCTATACCGCTGATTTTTGATGGTATTTTCACTTTCACATCTTTCACAGTGTCATTAAGTTCGCTTTCTATATTTATCACAAGTTTTGCAAACATATGACTGAAAGTCAGGTTTACATTCTTTCCCAATTCTGCTGTAGTCTTGCACCATACCATGTCCTGCAACTCGCCGTTTTCTGAATATAATTGTGAGAAGTCGTTAATTACAGGATAATAGGCAGCAATGGATGCATCATTCCCACTTGTGTTCCACTTGTCATTTTTCAGTCCGGTCCATAGTCCGTTTTCTAATGTCAAGGTATCGCCATCAGCTGTTATTCCGCCTTGGCTGTAAAACTTGATTTTTCCGTTTTCAGGTATTTGGCTTATTGTGGCGGCTCTGGAATTTTTGTTTGAGAAACCCCACATGGAATTTCCGGTAATGGTGACAGACAAGTCGCTTATATTATCGTTATGAGGATTTGTCAAGCTTTCTTTTACGCACGCTGACAATATGAAAAGTGTTATTACTGAGAATATTATTTTTGCTTTCATTCTTCTCCTTATATTATATCAATGGGTAATATAACTCTATGATTATGCGGAAAGTCCGTTTTTTTTAACATAAAAAAACGCTGCCACACCTTCACAGGCCAGGCAGCGCAAGCTACAATACAAAATACAAATACAACTAAACGAGATATCTTAAATCAAAAAAAAGATTTAATTCTATACTATACCTTGTGCCATCATCGCATGAGCCACTTTCATGAATCCTGCTATATTGGCACCTTTCACATAATTCACATATCCATCGGCTTCAGTTCCGTATTTCACGCACTGCTCATGGATATTGTGCATTATCTGATGGAGTTTTTCGTCCACTTCTTCCGCACTCCAACTCATATGCATTGCGTTCTGACTCATCTCAAGACCTGAGGTGGCAACACCGCCTGCATTTACAGCCTTTCCAGGTGCATAAGTTATCTTATTTTCGATAAATGCGTCTATCGCTTCAGGAGTACAACCCATGTTTGAAATTTCTCCGACGCAAAGTACGGAATTTTTTATCAAATTTCCAGCATCTTCGCCATTTAATTCGTTCTGAGTTGCGCAAGGAAGTGCAATATCTACCTTAACTTCCCATGGACGACGTCCCGGAACGAACTTAGCACCCGGGAATTTCTCTGCGTAAGGTTCTACTATATCGTTGCCGGAAGCACGGAGTTCAAGCATATAGTCTATCTTTTCGCCGCTAATTCCGTCCGGGTCGTAGATATATCCGTCAGGTCCGGAAATTGTCACTACTTTTGCGCCGAGCTGTGTAGCCTTTGTAGCCGCACCCCAAGCCACGTTGCCGAATCCTGAGATAGCCACAGTCTTTCCTTTTATATCTATGCCTTTCTTGTCGAGCATGTGTTTCACGAAGTACAGACCTCCGAAACCGGTTGCTTCAGGACGGATGAGGGAACCTCCGAATTCAAGTCCCTTTCCTGTGAATGTTCCGGTAAACTCGTGAGTCAGTTTCTTGTACATACCAAACATATAGCCTACTTCTCTGCCGCCTACACCGATATCGCCTGCCGGAACGTCCATATCCGGACCTACGTGACGCCACAGTTCAAGCATAAATGCCTGACAGAAACGCATGATTTCAGCATCGCTCTTTCCGCGAGGAGAGAAGTCCGAACCACCTTTACCGCCACCCATAGGCAGGGTAGTGAGGGCATTCTTGAATGTCTGCTCAAAGCCTAAGAATTTCAGAATTGAGAGGTTTACTGATGCATGGAAACGGATACCGCCTTTGTAAGGGCCTATAGCATTGTTAAACTGTACTCTGTAACCTATGTTTACCTGTACCTTACCTTTATCGTCTACCCAAGGTACACGGAAAGTTATAATTCTGTCCGGTTCTACCAGACGTTCTATCAATGATACTTTTTCAAACTCAGGATGCTGATTATACACATCTTCAATAGAGAGCAATACTTCTTTTACTGCCTGCAGATACTCTGATTCACCCGGATGCTTAGCTTCCAGTGAAGCCATAATTTGATTGATATTCATAATCCAAAATATTAAGGTCTGACAAAATGAAATGTTTTGTTGTTTGCAAAGTTATGAAATTCTATATTATATGCAAGTTTTTATGGATATATTTGTGTAAAATAATGATAAAAAGTAAGTATGTTTCATGAAGTGTATATGTTCTCATAGTTCTCTTTCCTCGATATAATGAAACAAATGTCGAGACTTTTTATGAAAAACGCACCGTTATGAAAACCGTGACACGTACGTGTAACGGGCGGAACACGTTCGTGTCACGCGCGTGTCACGTTCGTGTTACACTCGTAACACGTACGTGTTACGCTTTCTTTGTCGGGGAATTTTGAATTTTATTTGCTTCTGATAAATCTTTTCATTCCGTCCGTATAGAAAACACGGGTTGAATCCTTGTCGTCGGAATAGATGAAATATGCATCAATTTCCGGATGAGCATTGCAGATGGCAACGGCAGAGTCAAGGCCGAGAACCATGAATGCAGTGGCATAGGCATCGGCTGTGGCGCAGTTCTTTGCCACTACTGTTGACGACAGGATGTTATGCTGTACAGGATAGCCCGTACGAGGATTGATGGTGTGGGCATATTTCTTGCCGTCTTTGTAATAGAAGTTGCGGTAATTGCCCGAAGTGGCAAGTCCGGCGTTGGTGATTTCTATCACGGTTTGCAGTTCCTGGTTTACTGACAGGGAATCGTCTATCGGCTTGTTTATACCTATGCGCCAAACATTCATTTTCGGGTTCTTGCCTTTCAGAACCAGTTCGCCACCTATATCTATCATATAGTTTTCCACTCCTTTACTGTCAAGCAGGCGTGCCACGTGGTCTACTCCATAGCCTTTTGCTATTGCGCTGCAGTCGAGCATAGTTCTGCTGTCCTGTTTCACTATCTTGCCGTCTTTCAGTGCTATCTTTTCAAAACCGACGAACCGGCGCAGCGAGTCTATAGTTTCACGGCTCACATTGGTAGAACTGTCGAAGCCGAATCCCCAGGCGTTTACAAGCGGGGCAACAGTGATATCGAAAGCACCGCCTGTCTCTTCGGATATGCTTTTGGCCAACATGAAAACGTCAGTCAGAAGGCTGTCTGCTGTCATGTCAGTGTTATTGTTAATCTTTGTGATGACAGAAGTCTTGTTGAATGGCGAAAGTGAGTTGTCTACCTCTTTCAAAGCGGCTTCGATTTCTGTTTTCAGATTTTCGTTATGCTGGTAGGTGATTTTATACATTGTTCCGAACACAAGTCCCTGGTCGGTGTGGAACGGTGGCTGTTTTTTCAGTATTAGAACAGTTCCTACAACAAGCAGAATGAGGAACGGTATCTGCCATTTTAAAGATTTATTGTTCATGATTGTGTATGTTTTTATGATAAATGCTCGATAAGAATTTTTACTCCGATGCCTATAAGTACAAGTCCTCCGAAGATTTCCATCTTAAGATTGAATCGTTTTCCGAAGAAAACTCCTATCAGACTTCCTATAACGGAGATTACGAACGATGCTACTCCGATGGCTATGAGGGGATGCATGAGCGAACTCAGTGTCTTGAATCCGGTGAATGCGAATGATATTCCCACGGCAAGTGCGTCGATACTTGTAGCCACGGCCAGGGTGAGTATTACTTTCAGCTTTCGGGGATTGAAACTTTCCGATTCTTCATCGTTGAAATATTCCTTTATCATCCTTACTCCAAGGAATGAAAGGAGTCCGAATGCTATCCAGTGGTCGTAGGCCTCAATGTAGTGATGGAAACTTTTTGCGCCCAACCATCCCAAGAAAGGCATCATAGCCTGGAAAAGTCCGAAGAAGAATCCCATTTTGAGGAAGGTTTTCCATTCTATCTTATGAAGGATTATACCGCTTGCCACTGAAACCGTGAAGCAGTCAATTGCAAGGCTTATCGCTAAAAGCCATATTTCTATTATGCTCATGTCTTGAGTTATTAAAACGGAAGATTATACATCAGATGGTATGACAGGGTGAAGGCTGTTCCGGCATTCTTACCGTAGCCCGGTATATACCATGGTTCGGTATTGGCATGCTTGGTGTAGCTGAGTCGTCTTTTGTATTTTACGCTCCAGCCCATGCAGAAACCTTTATAGATTTTTACTTTCATTCCGCCTATTATTTCCAGCCAGTGAGCAGTGGTGTTTACCCCATGATAGGAGAAAGGTACCTGTATCTGTCCTCCATAGTTGGGGTCTGTCATTGTCGGACCGTCTACATCATATACGAATGATGAGAATCCGTATCTCAATCCTCCGAACAGGAATCCCGGCAGGTGAGGCTTGTTGTGGAAAAAGTTGTAATCCATTCCGACCTTGAAAAACGGAGCAGCAGTCTTGTAGCGGATGTCGGTAGCATCGCTCAGCGTGTTTACCTTGCCGTAGCCGACTTCCACTATTGGAAGGAAGCGGTTAAGGAAATTGGCCTGAAGCATTACATCGCTGCTCAGAATATCACTGCCGAGGACATAGTTTCCCAATCCGGCAATTTCCACTCCGATGGTCGTTCCCTGATATAGTTTGACTTTCTCTGTCTTTTCTTTGTCCTTGTCTTTTTTCTTTTGTGCGAAAACATACGTCGGACATATCAGCAGACTACTGAGTATCAGCCACTGTATAATATATCCTGAAGTTTTCTTTCTCATAATTGTCTATGTTTGGGTTTATGATTTCTATGGAGTCAATTCCGTAGCTGTGTGTCACTTCCGTAGCTTCGTGGAACATCATTGTGCCGCAATCCACACTCATGAAATAAGGTATGTTGTTGTGCTTGATAGTGATGTAATCCTGTTGCTCTCCGTTTAAGTCTATTATTAATGTTGTTTCGTTTGAATAACTTAATGGAACCTTGAAAGTACTCATATTGCTTTCCTTATTTATAAGTGTGTCGCTTATTATTGAGTCTTCCACGATTCTTTCTACTATCTGCCCGTTGTCGAGAGTGTCATAAACGGTTACATCGGCTGTCATCTGTCCTATAATGCTGGCCGGAACAGTTGGTGCCACCGCTTTGCCATGCTGGTTGACTAACGTGAACTTTGCATATGCCAGGGCATTTGGCGGACAGCTTTCGCCTTCGCAACTGTTCAGAAAGAATGTTGCAAGCAGGATTATTGCTATGAATATTGCAGGTAGTTTTTTCATTTTGGTTCTTACAGTTCTTTTTCTATTTGATATTTGTTTCTTTCCTGCGAGTTGCGGGCTACAAGTTCACCAAGGAATCCGGCTATGAAAAGCTGTGTTCCCAATATCATTGTAGTAAGTGCGAGGAAGAAATACGGATTGTCTGTCACGAGGCTGTACGGATTGCCGACATGCATGTTGTATATCTTCATTGCTCCCACGGCTATTACGGCTATAAATCCGAGGAAGAACATTATTGAACCGAGGAATCCGAAGATGTGCATAGGCTTGATTCCGAATTTCGACAGGAACCACAGTGTAATAAGGTCAAGATATCCATTGACGAATCTGTTTATTCCGAACTTTGTCTTGCCGTATTTTCTTGCCTGATGATGCACTACTTTCTCTCCGATTTTGCTGAAACCGGCATTCTTGGCCAAATATGGTATGTAGCGGTGCATCTCGCCGTAAACTTCGATGTTCTTTATTACATCGCGGCGATAAGCCTTAAGGCCACAGTTAAAGTCGTGAAGATTTTTTATTCCTGAAACTTTTCGGGCTGTGGCATTGAAAAGTTTTGTCGGTATGGTCTTTGAGAGCGGGTCGTATCTTTTCTGCTTCCATCCTGAAACAAGGTCATACCCGTCTTCAGTAATCATTCTGTATAGTTCCGGAATCTCGTCCGGACTGTCCTGCAGGTCGGCATCCATTGTTATTACCACATCGCCTTCCGCTTTCTCAAATCCACAGAACAGGGCAGGAGATTTCCCGTAGTTTCGGCGGAACTTTATACCTTTTATATTGGCATGTTTCTTGCTCAGGTTTTCTATCACGTTCCACGAACCGTCGGTACTGCCATCGTTTACGAATATGATTTCGTAGCTGAAGCCGTGTTCGTTCATTACTTTTTCTATCCACGCATGAAGTTCAGGCAATGATTCTTCTTCGTTATACAGAGGTATTACTACTGATATATCCATTTTGAGTTTTTAAGTTTATGAGTTTTTTAAGTTCTTGGGCTTATAAGTTTTTCTTTCTTCTCATGGCCAATAGGGCAGTGGGTAGCGAAAGAATAGCTCCGTAAAAAATATTCTGGAATATTAATTGCAGTGTCAGTTGCAGTGGCGACATCGAAGCTATGATGTCAAGATTCCGGATAAGCTGGTCTACGGAGGCTTCCAAATCGCCGGTAAGTGTTGACTTCAGATTTTCCATCTGTTCCAGATATGTTCCCATCAGATATCCGTTGTCTATAAATCTGAAGTAAACATAATGTGCGGCAGCCGTCAGTAATGCTGCGAAGAAATACATGTATAATGAGAATACCCATCCGCGCATGAATGACAACTCTCCGCCGCAATAGCGTTCTCTATACTTGCGGATATATATGTATCCCAATATTGGGACAAACATGGTCATAAATATGAATAGAAGTTGTAGAAGTGGTATTTTGAAGCCCATGGGCAGGAATGAGAATTTGATTATCCAGAATATTCCCATCATAGTGCCGAAATACATTGCATGCTCTTGTAGTGTCTTAGGTTTATCTTCCATATATATTATTATAGTAATTATACTGCAAAAGTAAGTTTTTTCGGCATAGGAAGTATATAAAACGGAGAAAAATCATCTTTTTGAGATAAAAAGTTTATTTTTTTATTGAAGAATGCTTGTGTATTAAAAAAAAATACCTACCTTTGCACCCGCAATCGAGAAACAACGATACAGTTCACTCGAAAGCAAGACATAACATGGGTAAGTCCCATACGGCCAGCTCCCTTCGAATCCTCCAGGGCTTGATCGCAGCAAAGGTAGTTGGTTGTAGCGGCGCGATATAGCAAGCTTGCCCACCCGCCTCTTTAGCTCAGTTGGCCAGAGCACGTGATTTGTAATCTCGGGGT
>Juniper_p1__coassemble_383_pt1 | contig 28333 bp, 26 predicted proteins | sample Juniper_p1__metabat2_low_PE_029 | metagenome-assembled genome bin Juniper_p1 | reverse complement strand
TGTAATCCAAGAACATCCTTTTTCAAGGTAACCAGCCTGAACACCACCGTAAGATACTACAGAACGTTCAACAACGTCCAAGCCTTCGTCAACTCTCATCAAACCCTGATAGCAGATAGAAGCAACAGGTCCGCGTGTGTTACGGCAGATAGTCTTAGCACCTTCTACATCACCTTTTTCCAAAGCTTCTTCAAGTTTAGCCATCAATTTCTTTGTGTCAACTTCAGCAAGGCTCAAGTAGATGATACGTTCGATACAGAAAGCCAAACCAAGTACCAATGCGATTGCTACCAATGACATGAACGCAGCGTCACCTTCGATGAACTTAGTCTTAAGTTCCTTGTGCATACCACCTTCTTCAACTACTACTGTTTCAGTTTCTGTTGCTGCAGGAGCATCCTGTGCGATAACTGACTGAGTCATTCCGAATGAGAGAACTCCCATTACTGCAAGAATTGCAAATAACTTTTTCATTGTGTGTCTAATTTTTTAAGATTAATTAATTAATAGTTTATTGTTTATTCTTATTTGTTATTATTTACACATTTGATACGTGCGGAGAGAACGGGATTCGAACCCGTGATACGCTTTTGGCGTATACACGCTTTCCAGGCGTGCCTCTTCAACCACTCGAGCACCTCTCCTCAACACCAATTTTCCCTTCCTACACGTTATTATTATAAGCGTAATCGGTACTCCTTTGTCATTTTTCAGTCACAAATGTATTCTTTTTTTTTTTCTTACATAGCTTAAATGATGAAAAAGTTTCCGATAACGCATAAAATTAATATTATTTAAAGACTTTAGTCGACATTTTGGAAGACTTTTAATGCATTTGTAGTAGTATGGCGTGCTATGTCGTCAATAGTGGTATCAAAAATCTCAGCCAATTTATTTGCCGTTGAGACTAAGTAGGCACTTTCGTTTCTGTTTCCTCTGTATGGAATCGGTGCCAGATATGGAGAGTCAGTTTCCAAAACTATTCTCTCTAAAGGCAGTTGTTTCAATATTTCCGGGAGAGTACTCTTTTTGAATGTAACTATGCCATTTATTCCGAGCATGAAGTTCTCAAATGATAAAAGTTCTTTCGCCTCGTCAATACTTCCTCCGAAACTGTGGAAAATACCTCTAAGAGGAGTCTCCTTATATTTCGACATAACATCAAGCAATTCGTTATGGGCATTTCTGCAGTGGATTATCAGTGGAAGATTCAGTTCCAAAGCCCATTCTGCCTGTTTCGCAAATGCCTGTTTCTGTTCATTTACATAAGTCTTGTCCCAATATAAATCCAATCCTACTTCGCCAATGCCGTAGAATGTTCTGCCGGAGCGCAGCACTTCTTCTACCTTTGCAAGCCTTTCTTCCCAGTTGGCATCAACAGATGTAGGGTGTAGGCCCATTAAAGGATAACATCCAGAATTCCTGTCACACAAAGATAACAGGCTTTCAATACTTTCGTCATCGATATTTGGCATGAAAAGTCTTGTAACCCCGGCTTCTTTAGCTCTTATTATGGCCAAATCTCTATCATTGTCGAACTCTTCGCAAAAGAGATGCGTATGCGTATCTATTAATCCTATCATAATACTCTTTTCATTAATTTACCGGTGAATTGTCTAAGGTTGTTTTTCAGAGATTCTTCTACTGATACTTTCTCTAAAATCTCCAATCCTTCATTATATAATGAATTGATTTTGTTCATGCAAATGTCAGGAACTCCTACATTATTGTATATTTGTGTTACAGCCTTGATTTTTTCTTCAGGGTTGAAATTTTCTGCCTCAATCCATTTGAGCAGTTCGTCTTTCTCATTTCCGGCTGATTTTTCCAGTGCTGTAATAAGCATGAAAGTTTTTTTGTTTGAGCAGATGTCACCACCTATATTTTTCCCGAAAACAGATGAATCGGCATATACGTCCAGATAATCATCCTGAAGCTGGAAAGCAAGTCCCATTTTTATACCGAAATTGTAAAGCAGATCAGCATCTGTCTGTGATGCTCCCCCTAATATCGCACCTATTCTCAAAGAAGCTGCAAGCAGAACAGAGGTTTTCAAACAAATCATATTCATATATTCGTCTACTGTCACATCGAGTCTTTTCTCGAAGTCCATGTCCCATTGTTGTCCGTCGCATACCTCAAGTGCCGCTTTACTGAATGTTTCGGTTACTTCTGATATATATTCAGCAGGACATCCTTCCATCATCATTTTGAATGAAAGAATCAGCATTGCATCGCCAGATAGTATGGCTGTGTTTTCGTCCCATTTTTTGTGCACGGTCGGTCTGTTTCTCCTCATGTCGGCATTGTCCATCAAGTCGTCGTGCAGTAATGTGAAGTTATGGTATGTTTCAAGTGCTGCAGCTTGTTGGTATATGCTTTCTACATTCTCTTTGTAGAGGTTATAGGCCAACAGCATTAAAACAGGTCTTATTCGTTTTCCACCCAATCCAAGAACATATTCTATGGGTTTGTAGAGATTTTCAGGTTCGTGAGTATATGATAATTGTTCGATGAATTTTTGAATCTGTTCTAATAATTCTTTGTCTTCGTACTGCTTCATAATTATTGGGTTTAGGTGAAAAACAAAAAGGCTGTCCTTTAGTGGGACAGCCTTTATAAAGTGTTAAGTGATTACTGCAATCTGAATGTTACAGGCACTGTGTATTTTACACGTACAGCTTTACCGCGCTGCATACCTGGTTTCCATTTTGGCATGGTGCTGATAACTCGAAGCGCTTCCTTGTCAAGATATGGGTCTACAGAACGCATAACTACAGGGTCAACGATAGAACCGTCCTGATTAACGACAAACTGAACGATTACACGTCCCTGAATACCGTTTTCCTGAGCGATAGTAGGATATTTGATGTTCTTTCCGAGGAATTTCATCAATTCTGCCATACCACCTGGGAATTCAGGCATTTGTTCTACAACCATGAAGATTTCTTCTTCAGCTGGTTCTTCTTCTTCAACTACAGGTTCGATGTACTTGATTTCTACGGCTGTATTGTCATCCTCACTTGATTTGATAGTAGTTTCTTCTACATCCGCATCGTTTTCTGCAATCTGAAGTACTTCTTCTACTTTCGGAGCTTCTGGTGGAGGAGGTGCTTGCTTTTGCTCCGGTTCTTCTGTGATAGGAATCATTTCCTCCTCAAAAATCGGTTCAACGACACCAGTATCGGTAGTCACCTGTTTGTCGCGTTCTGTCCATTCGAAAGCCACAAACACTGCTGCCAATATCAGCACGTAACCAATCAGCATCCACGTGGATTTCTTACCCTCGAGGTCTGCTTTGGGCGATTTTTTAACTTCCATACAATGATTTGATAAATTGTTAATAACTCTCTGTGTGCAAATGTAGCACATTTATTTTAAAATACAACTCTAAAATGATAAAAATAGATTAAAACCTAAATATTTCTGCAGATGCAGCTAAAACAGTAAAAACTTTTCTCTATCTTTGACTTGAAAACAATATTGATTATACATTATTATATAAATAAAGCATCCTATGAAAAAGATAACCATAGCAATAGATGGTTTTTCCTCTTGCGGCAAAAGCACGATGGCGAAAGATTTGGCAAAGGAAATCGGGTATATATACATTGACAGCGGTGCAATGTACAGATCTGTAACATTATATTGTATAGAGAATAATCTGTTTAATCCCGATGGTAGCGTAAATTCAGCCGAGCTTGAAAAAAGAATAGACAACATCCGAATTTCATTTGTTCTGAATAAGGAAACTTCCAGACCGGAAACATTTCTTGACGGAGTAAACGTAGAGTCAAAAATAAGAACAATGGAGGTATCATCGCGCGTCAGTCTTGTTGCTGCACTTGGCTATGTAAGAGAAGCCCTTGTAAGACAACAGCAGGAAATGGGCAAGGCCAAGGGTATTGTTATGGACGGTCGCGATATAGGGACAGTGGTATTCCCGGATGCGGAACTTAAGATTTTTGTGACAGCCTCTGCCGAAATCAGAGCTCAGAGAAGATATGATGAACTTAAAGCGAAAGGTCAGGAAGTGTCATTTGATGAAATCCTCAATAATGTGCAGGAAAGGGACAGAATAGACCAGACCCGTGAGGTAAGTCCTCTTCGGAAAGCTGATGATGCGATAGTGCTGGATAATAGCAATATGACTATAGCTGAACAAAAAGAATGGTTGAAAAACGAATTTCAAAGAGCAGCCAATGTATAATATCGAAATAGACAAAGAATCCGGTTTCTGTTTTGGTGTAACTACCGCCATAAAAAAAGCGGAAGAAGAGCTTGCAAAAGGTACACCTCTGTATTGCCTTGGTGACATTGTTCACAACGGGCAGGAGTGCGAACGTCTTAAAAAGTTAGGTCTTATTACTATAAACCATGAGGAGTATGCCAAGCTGAAGAATGTCAAGGTGTTGCTTCGTGCTCATGGGGAACCGCCTGAAACCTATAGAATTGCTGCTGAGAATAATATTGAGATTATAGATGCCACATGCCCTGTAGTATTAAGGCTTCAAAAGAGAATAAAGCAGGAATATACAACCAAAGAACCGGAAAAGGACAAACAGATAGTTATTTACGGCAAGAACGGACATGCTGAAGTGCTTGGCCTTGTGGGGCAGACAAACGGTGAGGCTATCGTAATAGAAAAAATACAGGAAGTTAGCAAGATTGACCTGAATAAAGACGTGAGATTGTATTCGCAGACAACGAAGTCGCTTGACGAATTCAGGGAGATAGTTTCTTATATAGAGAAAAACATTTCGCCGAATGCCACATTCCAGTATTTCGATACGATTTGCAGGCAGGTAGCCAACAGGATGCCTAATATCAGAAAGTTTGCCGCATCGCACGATGTTATTCTCTTTGTCAGCGGTCAGAAAAGTTCAAATGGCAAAATCCTGTTTCAGGAATGTAAGGGCGTAAACGACAGAACCTATCAGGTTGACAAACCGGAAGATATCGATATGGACTGGTTTAAGGATGCCCGATCCATTGGTGTGTGTGGAGCTACATCTACTCCCAAATGGCTGATGGATAAATGCAGGAATGTAATATTGGGATTATATTAAAGAATTTGCATATTCTGTTAACTTAAAATACATATGAATTTAATACAACATAACAACGGAATTTGTAAATTTGCAACATAGAAACAAACTAATAATATTCAACAATATGGCAAGTATTAAATGTGTTGGTATCCTCACTTCAGGAGGAGATGCTCCGGGTATGAATGCGGCTATCCGTGCCGTTACCCGTGCTGCAATATACAATGGTCTTAAGGTAAAAGGTATCTATAGAGGATATAAAGGACTGATAACAGGTGAAATACAAGAGTTTAAGACTCAGAATGTAAGTAATATCATACAGTTGGGAGGTACTATCCTGAAGACTGCAAGATGTATGGAATTCAAGACTCCTGAAGGACGCCAGATTGCACACGAAACAATGGTACGTGAAGGTATAGATGCATTGGTGGTAATCGGCGGTGACGGTTCTTTGACAGGAGCAAGATTGTTGGCAGAAGAATTTGACGTGCCTTGTATCGGTCTTCCAGGTACTATTGACAATGACCTTTATGGTACAGATACTACAATAGGATACGATACAGCATTGAATACAATCCTTGATGCAGTGGATAAGATTAGAGATACTGCTACATCGCATGAACGTCTGTTCTTTGTTGAAGTAATGGGGCGTGATGCAGGATTCCTTGCATTGAACGGAGCTATTGCGGCCGGTGCGGAAGCAGCCATCATACCGGAATTCAATACAGAGGTAGACCAGTTGGAAGAATTTATAAAGAACGGTTTTCGTAAGTCTAAGAGCAGTTCTATAGTACTTGTTGCCGAAAGTGAAATAACCGGTGGTGCAATGCACTATGCTGAGCGTGTAAAGAATGAATATCCGCAGTACGACGTGCGTGTAACTATTCTCGGACACTTGCAGAGAGGCGGTAGCCCTACAGCACACGACCGTATTATAGCGAGCCGTATGGGTGTGGCAAGTATAGAAGCACTGATGGAAGGTCAGAGAAACGTAATGATAGGTATCGAGAACGACAAGATAGTGTATGTTCCGTTTGTTAAGGCTATCAAGAACGACAAGCCTATCGACAGAGAACTTGTTAATGTATTGAATGAGTTGTCTATTTAACGAGATTGAATGAATAATATTAAAATTCCCGAATGGCAGTAAGTCATTTCGGGAATTTTTTTGTTTATACTTCTTGTATAAAGTCTTGCAAAGTGTTTGCAAAATCGTTGCAAAACGTTTTTTTTCTTATATTTTATTTGCAGAGTAATTAAAATACGCTTATTTTTGCATGTTAAAAGACCTGTATCATTACTTATTACCATCATGAATAGAATAAAAAAACTGAAAAAGATCCGAATACATCACGAGGGAACAAACATACTTATCACAAGCGCACTTGTGTTGGTCGCTGTAAATCTTGCTTTCTGTTACCTCATCGACAATAAGATTCCATTTTACATTTTGGCTACTGTAAGCGTGGTCTTATATTTGCTTATGGTGAATTTCTTCCGTTGCCCTATAAGATTGTTTAAGGGGGAAACGGAAAAAACTGTTGTTGCTCCTGCCGACGGAAGGATAGTCGTGATAGAGGAGGTGGACGAGCATGAATATTTTCATGATAAAAGATTGATGATTTCCATATTCATGGACATTACCAACGTACATGCCAACTGGTATCCGGTAGATGGCGTTGTAAAGTATGTTAAGCATCATAGTGGAAGATTTATGAAAGCATGGTTGCCAAAAGCAAGTACCGAGAACGAGCGTTCTACTATTATAATAGAAACTCCGGAAGGTCATACTGTTATGGCACGTCAGATAGCAGGTGCTGTGGCAAGAAGAATTGTCACCTATGCCACTCCGGGAGAGGATTGCTACATAGACGAGCATATGGGATTCATTAAATTCGGCTCCAGAGTAGATGTCTATCTGCCTTTGGGCACTGAGGTTTGTGTTCAGATGGGCCAGAAAACTACAGGTAATGAAACTGTGATAGCAAAATTAAAATAATAAGACCTATGTCAAATATTATAACAAGGAATATACCTAACAGTATTACAAGCTGTAATCTGTTTTGCGGATGTATAGCATCGTATATGGCTTTCGGAGGCGATTTCAGAATGGCCATGTTGTTCATAGTCCTTGGTGCGGTTTTCGATTTTTTCGATGGTATGACTGCAAGGCTTCTGAAGGTTTCTTCCCCGATAGGCAAGGAGTTGGATTCTTTGGCCGACAATATAACTTTCGGACTTGCTCCTTCCGCTATTGTTTTTTCCTTGTTCAAGGAAGTGTCAATGCCTGATTTCCTGTCAGGCATATCAGAATACGTTCCGTATTGTGCTTTCATAATATCTGTATTCTCGGCATTGCGCCTTGCCAAATTCAATTTGGATGAACGTCAGACTTCTTCTTTTATAGGTATGCCGACTCCGGCAAATGCTCTTTTCTGGAGCTCATTGGCGATAAGCTTACATGAGAATGATGGCTTTCTGCAGGCATTCAATGCACTGTACTTGCTGCTGTTGGTCGTTGTCATGTCTTTGCTTTTGGTTTCCGAACTGCCCATGTTTGCTCTTAAATTCAAGAATCTTTCATTCCAGAGTAATAAGATAAGATATATATTTCTTCTGGTAAGTGTCCTGTTGCTTGTCTTTTTGGGGATAACAGGTCTGGCTGCTGTCATCCTGTGGTATATATTATTATCTGTCATTACTTACAAAAAAGCGTAATACTTTAATCGTGGCACGGTTATTGTATTGATAATAAATAAAAACAACAATAACTATGTTTCATATTTTAGGATTTATATTTTTTATAATAATATTTGTCTTGCTTATAGGACTTGTGTTAGTCTATAAGATAGTAAAATCGGTTCTTAATGTTGGCAAGAAGACGGCAAGACAGAATAATGAAGATTATAACACCGGACAGGGTGGTGGATATACCCGTACTAGAAAAGAAACCTCAAAGAGCAAAAAGAAAGTATTTGACGACAATGAAGGTGAATATATAGAGTTTGAAGAGATAAAAGATTAGTCTTTTATCTCTTTTTTTGTTACGTTTTTATATATTGTTTACCGATTTTAATCTAAGTTATATGTTTTTCTTCGTGTAATATTTGGAACTTACCGTAAAAACCTCTACCTTTGCACTCGCAATTAAGAAATAACATCGCGGAGTGGAGCAGTTGGTAGCTCGTTGGGCTCATAACCCAAAGGTCGTCTGTTCGAGTCAGGCCTCCGCAACTAAAAAAAGAGATAATCTCCTGTTGAGATTATCTCTTTTTTTTATGTCACATCGTGAATCTTCGCTCTTAGTAGTTGAAGCTGCTGCCTCCAAGGAACTCCCTCAACAGTGATGTAGGCGGCAGTTCAGTGTCCTGTATGGAAACAAAATAGCTCAGGAAGTGCAGCAGCCTGTGTGCTTCCGAATATTCAGGACAGTTGTTAGGTACTTTTCTAAGTATCGGCTCTATGTGGTCTTTAATAACAGCCAGTTCGAACAGTAATGCAGAGTTGAACATAGCGTCTGCATTTTCCTGATACGGGAATATCCATTTCTCCTCACCGGCACGTACGCTCGGCCAGCGTGCGATGGTCGATTCAGCCGAACTGTTTCTGTACTTGGAGTCGCGTATGATTCGTCTTAGCAGTCTGTTGTCAGTAGTAGGGATGTAATTATGTTTGTCAAGCAGAATGGTGGTAAGTGCCGAAACATAAATCTTATATTTGTTCGCAGCAGGAATGTTTGGAGTAAGTTCCGGGTTCAGTGCATGTATTCCCTCTAAAATCAGAATCATGTTGTCTTCAAGTCTGAACTTCGTACCTTTGCTCTCTCTGCTTCCTGTAGTAAAATTGAATTTAGGCAGTTCCACTTCTCCTCCGGCGAGTATGGTGTCGAGCTGTTGTTTGAAGAATGGCAGGTCTACTGCATACAATGATTCGAAATCATGTTTTCCATTCTCGTCGAGTGGTGTATTCTCCCTGTTCACAAAATAATCATCGAGCGAGATAGGGTACGGCTTGAGTCCGTTGGTCATCAGCTGTATGCTCAGACGCTTGCTGAATGTGGTTTTTCCGGATGACGACGGCCCCGAAATCAGAATGATTTTTATTCTGTCCTCACCTTCCTGGCGTGCAGAAATCTCGTCCGCTATTTTTACGATTTTCCTTTCCTGCAGAGCTTCCGATACGTTTATAAGGTCTATGGCATGGCCTTCGTTGCATGCCACATTAAAATCGCCCACAGTGCTGATTCCGAGAATTTCATTCCATCTGTGATGTTCGCGGAATACTTCAAGCATCTTTTCCTGCTTGATAAGTTCCTCTATCTTTTCAGGATTCTTTCTGTTTGGAATCTGTAGAAGCAATCCGTCATAATATTTCACTATGTCGAATTTCTTTATGTATCCTGTGCTCGGAACCAGACTGCTGTAATAACAGTCTACCGTGTCGCCCAATTTCTGATAGAATGAGTAAAGCTTTCCGGAAGTGGACAGTAATTTCACCTTGTCCGTCATTCCCCTTTCCTGGAATATCCTGATAATATCTTCTGTGCGCTGCTCGTATCTTGTGATAGGCAGGTCCTCGTCTATGATTTCCTGCATTCTCTTCTTTATGCGTGCCACATCGTCAAGCCCTATAGTTCTGTCAATGTGTAATTTACAGAAATATCCTTTTGAAACAGGATGTTCCAGTGATATTGAGCCGCATGGATAAAGGTCCTCTACGGCTTTTACAAGAACGAAACACAGCGAACGCACGTAAGTACGCATTCCTGATGCACTCGTTATGTCAAGGAACTCTACATCCTTGTTGTAATATACTCTGAAGTCAAGGTTTTCCACTTTGTTGTTGACTTTTGCACTTACTGTTCCGTACGGCATATTAAGTCCGAAACCTTTGTAAATGTCAATAAGAGAAGTTCCTTCGGGAAATTCTCTTGTTTCTTTGTTATTTTTGCAATATATTTGTAACATAAATGTAATATGTATTACTGATTGGCTGAATTTGCAGTCAATTTAGTCAATAATATTCAGATAGCCTATATTTACCACTAAATAATTACAGATGGAATATTCATTTTATGATTTTTTAAAGCTGCTTGGTTCGCTTGCCTTGTTTCTCTATGGAATGAAAATAATGAGCGAGGGACTGCAGAAGTTTGCAGGCGACCGCCTGAGGAGTATTTTAACGGCAATGACAACCAATAGGGTCACCGGTGTCCTTACAGGTATGTTTATCACTGCGCTGATACAGTCTTCGTCTGCCACTACAGTCATGGTAGTAAGTTTTGTAAATGCCGGTCTTCTCGAACTCGGACAGTCCATAGGCGTTATCATGGGTGCCAACATCGGAACAACAGTCACGGCCTGGATTATTTCGGCATTAGGCTTTAAGGTAGATATCTCTGCATTTTCTCTTCCTTTGCTTGCGTTCGGAATACCTTTGCTGTTCTCGCAGAAGAGTTCGCGCAAGTCTGTAGGTGAATTTATCTTCGGTTTCGCATTTCTTTTCATGGGTCTTAATCTGCTTAAGACCAACGCACCGGATTTGAGCCACAATCCTGATATGCTTGCTTTCGTACAGAATTATACAGATATGGGCTTCATATCCGTATTGCTGTTTGTCTTTATAGGAACTGTTCTGACCATGATAGTGCAGGCATCTGCAGCCACGATGGCGATAACCCTTATCATGTGTGCCAACGGATGGATAAGTTTTGAGCTTGGAGCAGCATTGGTATTGGGTGAGAATATCGGAACTACGATAACAGCCAATTTGGCAGCACTGACAGCCAATACTCAGGCAAGAAGAGCCGCTATGGCGCATCTGATGTTTAATATTTTCGGAGTTGTGTGGGTGCTCATTCTCTTCCGTCCATTTTTGACTATGGTTGAATGGATTATAAGTGATCTTATGAATATTTCCGAAGCAGGTGGAGTAGCTGTTTCGTTCAAACTTTCGGCCTTCCATACATGCTTTAATATATGTAACGTGCTTATTCTTATATGGTTTGTCAAGTTTATCGAAAAGACCGTATGCAAGATTATACCTCAGAAAGAGCAGGAGGAAGAATACCGTCTTCAATTTATTTCGGGAGGTATGCTTTCTACAGCCGAACTCTCAATCCTTCAGGCAAGAAAGGAGATTAACCTTTTCGCAGAGCGTATAAGACGCATGTTCGGTATGGTGGTGGATTTGCTTCATACCAAAAACGAATCGGATTTCAACAAGCTTTTCAGCCGTATAGAGAAGTATGAGAACATAAGCGACAATATGGAGATAGAAATAGCGAAGTACCTTAACCAGGTGTCCGAAGGAAGGTTGAGTTCCGAAAGTAAGGTGCAGATACGCGGAATGTTGCGCGAGGTGACTGAAATAGAAAGTATAGGCGACAGCTGTTACAATATTGCGCGTACCATAAACCATAAGAATCGTGGAAACAACGATTTTACTTCGGCGCAGTACGAGCATATACACCAGATGATGAACCTGACAGACGAGGCTCTGGTGCAGATGATAAAGTTGGTTGAGGATACACACCACGTTGTGGATGTAAACAAGTCGTTCAATCTTGAGAACGAGATAAACAATTACAGAAACAGACTTAAGGGACAGAACGTGGTGGATGTAAACAATAAGGAATATGACTATCAGATGGGTGTGCACTATATGGATATCATAGCCGAGTGTGAGAAGCTTGGCGATTATGTAGTGAACGTCGTAGAGGCCCATACAGATATTAAGGAGAAAAAGGCCTGAAGTTTCGTAAACAGATAGTTTTAGTTATATCAATACAGTTGGGCAGTCCGGTTTCCATACAGTGGAAATCTGGCTGCTCTTTTTTATGCGTTCCGTCAGGGATATATATATTCTTAGTCTTTACCCTGAAAACGCTTAAAACAAAAAGGCGGAACACGTTCGTGTCACGCGCGTGACACGTAGGTGTTCCGCTCGTCACACGTTCGTGTTCCACCCGTTACACGTACGTGTAACGCTTTCTGCATCGAAGAATTTCGTACGATATGATTCCGTGTCTTAACAAATAAAAAAAGGAATCCGGCAGCATGCGAACCACCGGATTCCTTTTTGAATAAATATATGTCTTTACTTTCTATTATTTTTCAATGCTGATAAGTTCAACTTCGAAAATCAAAGTAGAGAAAGGTTTGATTTTGCCAGCTTCACGTGAACCGTAAGCCAATTCCTGAGGGATGTAAAGTTCCCATTTTGAACCTACAGGCATCATAGTAAGAGCTTCTGTCCAACCTTTGATAACCTGGTCAGCACGGAAAGTAGTAGGCTCCTTGCGTTCGTATGAGCTGTCGAATTCTGTACCGTCAATCATAGTACCTTTGTAGTGAACTTTTACGCGGGAATTCTTAGTAGGGATAGCACCTTTACCTTCTTTGATGATTCTGTACTGAAGTCCGCTTTCAGTAACCTTGATACCGTCCTTAGTCTTGTTGTTTACAAGGAACTCTTCGTTTTCCTTCTTGTATTCGCCATATTTAGCTTCGAGAGCCTTAGTCTTTATTTCTTCAGATTTTGTGCGTACATATACTGATGCTGAGTCAGGAGTAACGATGCTGTTTTCTTCTACAGCAGCGATGAAACCTGCCAGGAAGTTTTCCTTGCTCATAGTAGTAGTAGAATCGCCTGCGAACAACTGGTTGTTGATAGCATCGTACATGTCGCCGCTAACCTGCTGACCAATCTGCATACCAGCCATATAAGCTTTTTCTTTAGCTGATGTAGATTTAGTACCTTCCTTGATACCTCTGATGAAGTCAGCCATATAAGTAGTGTCAACACCCAAACGACCTACTACATAATCTTTTAAACCTTGAGAATTGCTAACTCCTACCATGTAAGAAAGTGTGTCTACATCACTCTTCATGTTTGCTTTAGGAGTGCTCTGACCGCATGATGCAAGACCTGCTGCTGCAGCCAATGCCATTAAAGCTGTACTTTTTTTCATTTCCAATCTAATAATTTTAAGATATTAATATTTAGTTATTTGTTTTTAGTTTAAAGCACTTCAATAAGTTCCACTTCGAATACGAGTGTGCTGTGAGGAGGAATCATTTCGCCTGCTCCGTGAGCTCCGTAACCTAATTCAGAAGGGATGTAAAGTTTCCATTTAGCACCTTCAGACATAAGCTGCAATGCTTCAACCCATCCCTGAATAACCTGATTTACTCCGAATACTGCAGGTTCGCCGCGTTTGATAGAGCTGTCGAAAAGAGTTCCGTCGATAAGTGTACCTTCGTAGTGGCATCTCACGCGGTCTGTAGCTTTAGGTTTCTTTCCGTTTCCTTCTGTTATGACTTCGTATTGGAGTCCGCTTGGCAAAGTCACTACGTTTTCCTTCTTCTTGTTTTCTTCAAGGAAAGCTTTACCTTTAGCTATATTTTCAGAGTTTACTTTTTCTTCGAGCTCAGTAAAGAATTTGTTTACTATTTCGCGAGCTTCATCGTGTGTGATAGCAGTTTTGTTACCTTCGAGCACATCTTTGATAGCTTGTGCAAAATCCTCAACTTCGATGCTGCGGGCACCCATGCTCCACAGGTTTTGGCCTATCCCCAGACCAATGGCATAACTGAATTTATCCATGAAATTTATTATGTGTTATTATAATTAAATGTTCGGATGGCAAAGGTATCTTTTTTCTTTGAAAGTGAGGAGTTTTGAGTGATAATTTTTCTTATTTTTGTGCTTGTAACATATAAAAAGTTCAGAATAGCATGAAAAAGATAGTAGTATTGACAGGAGCGGGAATGAGTGCCGAAAGCGGCATCAGTACATTCAGGGATGCCGGAGGGCTGTGGGAGAAATATCCGGTGGAGCAGGTAGCCACACCTGAAGGATATGCGGCCAATCCGCGTCTTGTCATCGATTTTTATAACGAAAGGCGCAAGCAGCTTCTTCAGGTGGAGCCGAATATGGGGCATAAACTCCTGGCTCAGTTGGAGAAAGATTACGATGTGACTGTCATAACACAGAATGTTGACAATCTGCATGAACGTGCGGGCAGTACAAACGTGATTCATTTGCATGGAGAACTCACAAAGGTTACATCAAGCCGTCATCCGGACGACCCGCGGTATATCAAGGAGTTGGCTCCCGAGGAATATGAAGTAAAGATGGGCGATTTGGCTGCCGATGGTTCCCAGCTCCGTCCTTTCATAGTATGGTTCGGTGAGGCTGTACCAATGATAGAAACAGCAATAGAATACGTTGAGGCTGCGGATGTCTTTCTCATAATAGGCACATCCATGAATGTCTATCCGGCTGCCGGTCTGCTCAATTATGTCAGACCTGACGTTCCGGTATTTCTGATAGACCCGAATCCGGTTAACATTTCATCAAGGCGTAAAATACATGTCATATCGAAAGGAGCTTCGGCGGGAATGGAGGAGTTTGGAAAAATATTGTCTGATATGTTATGATTTGAACATTTTTATACTTACATTTGTTGTATAAAATAATTAAACAAGTAGACTAACATTTATTATTAAATTAGAAATCATTATGAAAAAGTACATTTGCACAGTATGCGATTGGGTTTATGACCCAGAAACTGGTGATCCAGAAAGCGGAATTGCTCCGGGAACATCATTCGAAGATATACCGGAAGATTGGGTTTGTCCTGTTTGTGGAGTAGGTAAAGAAGACTTCCAGCCAGTAGAAGAATAATTTCCTTAATAGGGATAAAGAATATAATCTCTGTATCGGCTAATATCCGATATGGAGATTTTTTTGTTCGGTCCATATATTTTCTTAACTTTACGTCCGCAAAAAGTTAGAAGGTTTGAGAAAAAGCATATACATATTGTTTGTCGTTCTGATTGGGACATTGTTTTCCTTTGGTATTCAGGAAAATGATGCATTGGGCAGCACATATTGTCCGGACAGTTTCAGTCAGACCTCTGATGATTATTCCGGTGGGGCGGACTGGCAGTTCTCGGACTATAACGACAGGTATGGCGAACTGTTGGCAGTAGACATAAGTCAGTTGGGAAACGTCACAGCCCATTTAAGATTTATGGTAAAGCAGGCTGCCAAGCATAATTATCAGACATCTGTTTATTGGGCAAAGTATGCTGTACGCAGAATAGCTGAGTACATGCAGCATCAGAGTTTCATATATGAGTTTTTAAATTCAAACAAGTATCGTGTAGGCATGACCGGTGACCAGGTCCAATATCTCTACCAGTTGTGCCGTATTCTTATTTAGTCCTTTTGTTTTATTTTTTCGTATGGTGGAAGTTCGGAAACTTTCATCAGGCATATATTATGCCTTTATTAATCCATTAAACTATGGCATATTTACTTTATAAACTGATTATCAATAAAAAATAAAACAAAAATTCATATGGACACAAATTCTATCTCATTGTTTTCAAATGCACACGCACATGTAGCAAGACGCACAGACATACGTTCAATCATATTTTCTGCAGTTCTGATTTTAGTTGGGGCACTTGCCTTTTATCTGTCAATAAAAGAGGAAGAAGAGTCTTCATCCTTAAGTATGTTGGTAATGACAGTGGGTACGGCTATGATACTTGTCGGTGTATTCCGTCTTTTCTGGAAAAGCCAGGCATGGTTCTATACTCCATCCCAAAGCAAGATTGTAGTGAAAAGCGAATTTTATGATGCATCAGATTTTGTAAACCTGAAGAGGGTGCTTGAGAATGCATCATTCTCAGAATCAAAGAATGTAAAGGCCTCAAATACAGGCGGTATAAGAATGGACTATATGTTCTCTAAAGACCGTAAATTCGTAGCTGTACAGCTTTATCAGTTCTCGTCATACATTTATCAGCCTGTTACGGAAGTGTTTTATTATAAGGACAATGCGGCAGACAGATTCATAGACTGTGCCGGTAGAAGGAGCTTTTGATGCAGTTCGGTGAACGTCTGATGAACGTTCAGTGAACATAAAAAAGACGACTGAAACTATTTCAAGTTTTCAGCCGTCTTTTATTATATTAATCTGTGATTAGATTATTTTTCTTCGCTCCAGTCCATTGCAGCCATACGCTTGTAAGAAGCATAGCGTTTCTTAGCCATGTCTTCGCAAGCAGCGAACAAGTCAGCAGCTTCAGCAGGATACTGTTTAGCTACAGAGGCGAAACGAACTTCGCCCTTCAGATAATCCTGGAATCCTTCCCAGTTTGGTTCTTTAGAGTCAAGTGAGAATGGGTTCTTACCTTCGTCTTCCAATGCTGGGTTGAAGCGCCACAAGTGCCAGTAACCACATTCTACAGCCTTAGCCTCTTCAGCCTGAGATTTACCCATACCTGCTTTCAAACCGTGGTTGATACATGGAGCATAAGCGATAACCAATGATGGACCTGGATAAGCTTCAGCTTCGCGGATAGCCTTCAATGTCTGAGCCTGGTCAGCACCCATTGCAATCTGTGCAACGTAAACATATCCGTAAGTTGTAGCAATCATACCAAGGTCTTTCTTGCGTACTCTCTTACCAGATGCAGCGAACTTAGCGATAGCACCAAGAGGAGTAGCCTTAGATGACTGACCACCAGTGTTAGAGTAAACTTCTGTATCAAGTACAAGGATGTTTACATCTTCACCAGAAGCGATAACGTGGTCAAGACCACCGTAACCTATATCGTAAGAAGCACCATCACCACCGATAATCCACTGTGAGCGTTTTACCAGGTAGTCTTTGAATTCAGCGATAGTAGCGCAGTAAGAACACTTGTCTTTAGCAGCTTCTACCATAGGAATAATCTTTTCAGCAGCAGCCTTGCTCTTGTCAGCATCGTTGCGGCCGTCAATCCATTCCTGGAATGCTTCTTTGTATTCAGCTGGAGTACCTTCAGCAGCGATAGCAGCCTTCATAGCTTCTTCCAGACGGTTGCGGAGTTTCTTGTTAGCCAATTCCATACCAAGACCGAATTCGCAGAAGTCTTCGAACAATGAGTTAGCCCATGCTGGACCCTGACCCTTTTCGTTAGTAGTATATGGAGTTGAAGGAACTGAACCAGAATAGATAGAAGAACATCCTGTTGCGTTAGCTACCATTTCACGGTCACCGAACAACTGAGAAATCAATTTAACGTATGGAGTTTCACCACAACCAGAGCAAGCTCCAGAGAACTCGAACAATGGAGTAGCGAACTGAGAGTTCTTAACGTTAGCCTTGATGTCAACCAAGTGCTGTTTGCTCTTAACGTTTTCAGCGCAGTAAGTCCAGTTAGCAGCTTCAGCAAGCTGAGTTTCAAGAGGTTTCATAGCAAGAGCCTTACCACCCTTCTTAGGATTACCCGGACATACGTCAGCACAGTTACCGCAACCCAAGCAGTCCATTACGTCAACCTGCATACGGAATGTCATACCGTCGAACTGCTTACCTACAGCCTTCAATGTAGTGAAGTTAGCACCAGCCTGTTCGTTAGCGTCAAGAACGAATGGACGGATAGCAGCGTGAGGACAAACGTAAGCACACTTGTTACACTGGATACAGTTTTCAGCATTCCATTCTGGAACGAAAGCAGCTACACCACGTTTTTCGTATTTAGCTGTTCCCTGATGCCAAGTACCGTCTTCGATACCCTTGAATGCAGAAACTGGAAGCAAGTCACCATCCTGAGCGTTGATAGGACGAACAACTTCGTTGATGAATGCTGGATCGTTGTTAGCAGCAGCACCTTCAACTTCGAGGCTGGCCCATGCTGGATCTACAGTAAGCTGTTTGTATTCACCACCACGGTCAACAGCAGCATAGTTCTTGTTTACAACGTCTTCACCCTTCTTACCGTAAGACTTAACGATGAATTTCTTCATCTGTTCTACAGCAAGTTCTACAGGGATAACGCCTGTGATACGGAAGAATGCAGACTGAAGGATTGTGTTAGTACGGTTACCAAGACCGATTTCCTGAGCAATCTTAGTTGCATTGATGTAGTAAACAGTGATATTGTTTTCTGCGAAATATTTCTTAACCTTGTTAGGCAAGTTCTTAGCAAGTTCTTCACCTTCCCAGATAGTGTTAAGAAGGAAAGTACCGTTCTTACGCAAACCGCGAGTTACATCGTACATGTGTAAATAAGCCTGTACGTGGCAAGCTACGAAATTAGGAGTAGTTACCAAGTAAGTAGAGCGGATTGGGTGGTCACCGAAACGCAAGTGAGAGCAAGTGAAACCACCAGACTTCTTAGAGTCGTAAGAGAAGTATGCCTGGCAATATTTGTTAGTGTTGTCACCGATAATCTTAACAGAGTTCTTGTTAGCACCTACAGTACCGTCAGCACCAAGTCCGTAGAATTTAGCTTCGAACATACCTTCACCGCCAAGAGCGATTTCTTCTTTCTGAGGAAGAGAAGTGAAAGTAACGTCATCAACGATACCTACAGTGAAGTGGTCTTTAGGCATTGGCAATGCCAAGTTTTCATAAACTGCAAGAATCTGAGCTGGAGTAGTATCCTTAGAACCAAGACCGTAGCGTCCGCCAACGATAACAGGAGCATTTTCCTGTCCGTAGAAGCAGTCTTTAACGTCAAGGTAAAGAGGTTCGCCGTTAGCTCCAGGTTCTTTTGTACGGTCAAGAACTGCGATACGTTTAGCAGTCTTAGGTACAGCAGCCAAGAAGTGTTTAGCTGAGAACGGACGATACAAGTGTACAGAAACCAAACCAACTTTTTCGCCGTTAGCCATCAAGTGGTCGATAGCTTCGCGAGCAGCTTCTGTTACAGAACCCATAGCGATGATTACGCGTTCAGCGTCTTCAGCACCATAGTAGTTGAACAAGCCGTAGTTACGTCCAGTAATCTTGTTGATTTCGTTCATATATTCTTCTACGATAGCAGGAACTGCATCATAGAATGGATTGCATGATTCTCTGTGCTGGAAGAAGTGGTCTGGGTTTTCAGCCATACCGCGTGCAACAGGCTTGTTAGGACTTAGTGCACGTTCACGGAACTCAGCCAAAGCTTTCTGATCTACCAGAGGAGCAAGGTCTTCATTTTCCAACATTTCGATTTTCTGGATTTCGTGTGAAGTACGGAAACCGTCGAAGAAGTTCATGAATGGAACGCGTGATTTGATAGTTGACAAGTGAGCAACACCGGCCAAGTCCATAACTTCCTGTACAGAACCTTCGCAGAGCATAGCGAAACCTGTCTGGCGTGCAGACATTACGTCCTGGTGGTCGCCGAAGATACACAATGCGTGAGAAGCAAGTGTACGGGCTGATACGTGGAATACACATGGAAGGAATTCACCTGCAATCTTATACATATTAGGGATCATAAGAAGAAGACCCTGAGATGCAGTGTAAGTAGTAGTCAAGGCACCAGCCTGAAGAGAACCGTGAACAGCACCTGCTGCACCGCCTTCTGACTGCATTTCCTGAACAAGAACTGTTTCGCCGAAGATGTTTTTACGTCCTGCGGCAGCCCATTCGTCTACATATTCAGCCATTGTAGAAGATGGGGTGATAGGGTAGATAGCTGCTACTTCTGAGAACATATACGAGATATGTGCTGCAGCCTGGTTACCATCACAAGTGATGAATTTTTTTTGTTTAGTCATACAATTACTAAATTATAATAATTAGTTAATAAGAACTTGTATTCTCGTTTAATATAGGAATCCGAACATCCAGAGCGGAATCTGGTTTCCGTGTCCCAATTCCAGTTTGTGCATTGCGTAATATACGTTCTGGTTAGTCTTGAACTTACATCCGTCTGCGCATATTCTGAAATGCAGGTTGTTGTCCACCATGAAAGATGTTCCTTTATCTCCCTTGTTTATCTTGTGGTCTTTCCATAGAGAGTTTACGAAGAATGTTTCCAATACATCCTGCTCTTCCACTTTCACCGGATAGATGCTGTACATCAGACTTGTGTTGTGCATCATTATCTTTGCCGGCTTTTTCGGGAAAGATTCACCTTTAGGATAAACCATATTTATCAGTCGGGCATCAGCCAAATACTTGATATAGTTCATTACCGTAGCCCTCGAAGTCTGTATTTCTTCAGCCAACTGGCTTACGTTTGGAGCACCCGGTCCGTCAACCGCCAATAAATATAGTAATTTTTTTATTTTCGAGAGATATTTCAGCTCAATTTGTTTTATCAAAAGTATATCTACCTCCACCATCATATTCATAGTCTTCAGCAGATTCTCCGAAAAGTTCCTCTTTTCAAGGAAAAACGGATAGAATCCATGATGAATATAATCCTGAAGATACTGTGTAGGATTTACATGTGGAAGTATTGTCTTGGCTATATGTTCATGATTGTTGAGAATCTCATCCAGTGTGTATTTCGAAAAACTGTTTCCTGTCTGCAGGTTCAGAAACTCGCGGAACGAGAATCCTCTCAGATTATAGGATTTCACGATTCCGTTCAGTTCCGGGTTCTCTTCCTTTAGTCGCATCACGGAAGAACCTGTGAAAACAATTTTCAGATTAGGGAATCTCTCATAACAAGTACGCAGGGCTGTACTCCAGTCAGGGAGTTTGAACACCTGGTCTATCAGAAGCACTTTACCTCCGCGCTTGATGAAATCGGTGGCAAAGTCCACTAAGTTTACTTGTGAAAAGTAAAAATTATTCATGTTGACGTACAGGCAAGAACGGTCAAAACCAAATTTTTCTTTTGCATATTGCAGAAGAAAAGTAGTTTTTCCAACTCCTCGCGTACCTTTAATTCCAATCAGACGTGCGCTCCAGTCTATTTCGTCCATAAGATCTCTGCGTACGGGAGCATTGGTATGTTCAACCAAATAAGAATGTGTTCTGTAAAAAGCCTCCATGAATATATCCTTTACTTCGGTGCAAATATACGAATAGTTCATAATATTGCAAACTTGACATAGCAAAAATTATTTTTTTAGTATATCTTTGCAGATAAAATCCGGTGAAGATGCGATGAAAAAACAGTTGTATATATTCAATCCGTGGCATGATATGGCACTTGCCAATTTTACTCCTTACTATAAGGTATCTGCCAAAATTCTCCGTATGAGCCATGATTTGAGCTTTCTTCCGGCGTGGTATGCACCGGACGACGCGCTTATACATGTTGCGGACTGCTCCACTGTAGAAACTTTTCGTTCCCTTGTTGCAAGCTTTAAGGATTTCTCGAGTGAGAGATTTGTTTCCGATACAGTTTCATGCGAGATAAGGCCGTGGGGGTGGAGTCCTGCTTTGGTTCATATGCTCTCAGCCGGCGGTGCTGATATTTTTTTTCTGCCGGATTCTGCGTCTTTGGACAAAATCCGTTATCTGTCCGGTCGCCAGCGATGTGTGGAGGTGCTGTCGCAATTATCGTCTGTGGATGGAGTCTGTGGAGAAACTTTCTGCTGCAGTAAACTCGAAGAAGTCAGGATGCATCTTGAGGCGAACGGAAGTCTGATACTCAAGGCACCTTGGTCAGGAAGCGGTAGGGGACTGTACCGAGTGTGCCGTCAGTCGTGGAATGCCAATGTCGAGGGTTGGATTTCGCGCATACTTCGCACTCAGGGATGTGTAATGGCTGAACCTATATATAATAAGGTGTGCGATTTTGCCATGGAGTTTTATTCCTCTCCGGAAGGAACAGTTTCTTTTGCCGGATATTCACTGTTTGAAACTGACGATTTTGGCAATTATAAGCAGAATATACTGATGTGTGATTCCGGAATTGAAGAACATCTTTTGTCGTTTGGCATTCAGACTGCAACATTGCACGATGTACGCGAAAGACTTCTTGAGATATTCTCCGGGATGGTTTCCGGTTACTATACCGGATACTTTGGTGTGGATATGATGATTTGCAATCAGAATGGTGATATTCTGGTGCATCCATGTGTGGAAATAAATATGAGGATGAACATGGGTGTAGTGTCGCGTATAATATTCGACAGATACCTTTGTCCGTCCTCACGTGGTAAATTTGTAGTAGAACATTATAATTCTGACGGTGAAGCTGTCCTGTCACATCAGAAAATGTCTTCGTCAATGCCGCTTGTTGTTGATACTTCCGGAAGAATTAAGAGCGGATATCTCACTCTTACACCTTTACAGTCCGTTACTCGCTATCACGCATATGTGATAGTGAAGGAATGATAATCCTTCTTCCGAAGACTGCCTTCTTCGGAGTATCGACAATATTCATCTTAGGTGTTTCTATTCTTCCTGCTCTTGATGCCGGGTATTCCTTTCCGGCTTTTTCAAGAGCGGCTCTCAGCATAGCTTCGTTCTCATCTCCTAACTGGTATGGCTCAAATGGATTATCTTTTACCTCAGCGTCCGGTTTAAGACCATTCGGCATACATGGAGTTTCGTCGTTCGCATTTTTGTAAATGCTTACCATAACATAAATACCCCAGTTCTTGATGGCTTGCGGAACTTTATCGTATGCATCTTCTGCTGACAGCATCCATCCTGTACAATATTTTCCGTGTGACAGCTGTCCGATAAGTTCAATGTCCATGTATGGCATTAATCCTGATAGAAGGGCTTCGGATGCCGATGCGCTGTTGCTGGATATTATGCCATAAATTTTATCCAGACCGATGTTGGCATCTTTTGTACTTACATTCAGATTAATTTCTTTATAATTATATTCAGTTTCAAAACGGGTTACAGTAGATTCTCCCTTTTTCTTGTAGTATTCAGTGAAGAACTCGTTGTAATCTTCTTTTTCAAAAATATCATTATTGGTAACATTTGCTTGTGGAGCAAACATTGATGCCAGTACACATTCGGTTATAACATATCCTCCTCCGTTATATCTCAAGTCGAGGATAAGTTCCTTTACTCCTTCGCTTTTAAACACTTTACATATGTTTATAAGTTCCGGAATGGAAGTAAGGTCAAAACTGCTGTAGGCAAGATAACCTATCTTTTTGCCGTTTACGTCAAATGTTTTGTGGCAAAGTATAGGATTTTCGTACATCTCTGTGGCTGTCAATGAAACATCTTTGGTCGGAGTTATTACATTATCTGTAAGTTCAGATAATGAAAGCGTGATATCAGATGAATAATAGAGGTCCAGATAATTTTCAGTTGTAAGGACTTTACCGTTTATTTTTTCAATCAAATTACCCCTTTTCATACCGGCTTTTTCGGCAGGACCTCCTTCTGATACATATGCTACAGCGGCAATCAGTTTATTTCTGCTGTCGTTCTTGATATATACCACAGGAGTAAATCCGTAAGTGGTTGATACACCCTGCACACTGCTTGTAAACTCTTCCATATTGTCTGTCAGCATAGTCCATTTGTCTATCTGATTTTTTCCATCGTGGTATCTTATTTCCTCTACCGTAGCAATAGGGTCGGAATTTGTAGCAGGGTCGAGCTTGCTTAGATCATCGGATATCTCTTCGTTCCAGTAATAATAAACTTCAAGAGCCTCTTTGGCGAAGGTATTGGCCAGTCTTGTTTCTTCTGTTATTTTGTTTTTCCATTCCGGATTGTTTATATCAGAACGGTTACAGCCTGATATTATACCTCCTAACAGTATAATACCTGCAATTGTGATTTTAAGTCTGTTAAAGTCCATAATTTTTTACTTTTAAGATTTATGTAAGATTTTAAATTCTCATTAGACAGTCTATCGCATCGTTGTATTCTTTTACCATTCGTTCTACAACCTCATTTGCGGTAGGGATATCATCAATCATGCATGACACCTGGCCTATTTCCAGTTCTCCTTCTGACAAATCTCCTTCGAAGATTCCTTTCATCGCCCTTCCTTTGCCTAAAAGTTCCGTAAGCTCTTCCGGCGTAGCTCCTCTGTTTTCGGCTGACTCTATATTGTGATAGAAATCGTTTTTGATTAATCTTGTAGGTACTATTTTCTTCAGTGCAAGCATGGTGTCGCCCTCTTTCAGCTCCGTACAGAGGCTTTTGAATTTCTCATGTGCGGAACTCTCTTGGGTTATAGCGAAACGTGTCCCCACCTGTACACCTTCAGCCCCCAAAGCAAATGCGGCAAGCATACTCCGGCCTGTAGCTATCCCTCCGGCGGCTATCAGAGGAATCTCCAGATGTCTTTTAATTTGAGGAATAAGGACCATTGTAGTGGTTTCTTCCCTTCCGTTGTGTCCTCCTGCCTCGAATCCTTCTGCTACTACTGCATCAACACCGGCCTCCTGACTTTTGAGTGCGAACTTGGTGCTTGCCACAACGTGTGCCACCTTTATTCCGTTTTCATGCAGCTTTCCTGTCCATGTCTTTGGATTGCCGGCCGAGGTGAAAACAACAGGAACTTTCTCTTCTATCACAACCTCTATTATGGCTTCCGAGTATTTTGAAATCAGTGGAATATTTACCCCGAAAGGTTTGTCGGTGTCCTTTCTGCATTTTCTGATATGCTCTCTGAGGATATCAGGATACATCGAGCCTGCTCCTATAAGTCCTAAACCGCCTGCATTGCTTACGGCTGCTGCGAGTTCCCATCCGCTGCACCAAATCATACCTCCCGAGATGATAGGATATTTTATGCCGAAAAGTTCTGTTATTCTGTTGTTCATTTGTTGATTATTTTAATGGTAGTCTATTGAATATACAATGTTATAGTTCCCTTTTTAATTCTTCATACAAGTCTACAGGGCCTAAATGCCAATATTTTGTGCTTTCGGTTGATAGCTTCTTGTAAAGTTCAGAATGATATATACGACTTAAATTCTCTTCAAGTGTGTAGCCGTAATCATCGTGCAGATATTCTACCAGCCAACTTATCTTTCCAGGCAGGAGCAGATGAATATTACTTTGATTTATCTGGAACATATTACTTCGTTTTTTATCTATTTTTCCATGATACAAAAATATGTTTTATTCCCGATAAAATCAATATAAAGACCTGGCTTTCTGCGAAAAAAAGATTGGATAAACACCGGAAATAAAATGCTTCGTCGTTTGATTCAAAATGAACGGTCGTTTAGAATCGAATGACGAAGCGTTTATTTTTCATTTCTCAGCAAAATCACAATATATTGTGATTTTGCTGAGAAATGAATACCTTTTTAGGATGAATAATTGTAAAATCACAGTATATTGTGATTTCTTTGTATAAGAAAAGCTTTGCAAACGTGTTTATATCTCTATCGTTTGACAGTTGTCAAACGTACAGACGACAGCTGTCAAACAAATATCCCACACGTGTCAAACATATGTCTGACAGCTGTCAAACAACAAAGATTTTTAATCTTTAAAAACCGGATATAAACAGTCTTCCAAGAATGTATAAAATCTGATATTTTAAATATATTGTCGGATAAATCTTTTATCGGTGCTTAATTTATAATACCTTTGCGTCTTAAAACCCATAAACTCGTATGAAAATAAGAATATTACTACTTTTTAGTTTGATGTTATTACTGCGTTTAAACTCTTATGCAGAAACATATAAATATCGTGTTACATTGAGAGATAAGTCGCTCACTGCTTATAGTTTAGACCGTCCGCAGGAGTTCTTGTCCGAACGTGCTTTGGAGCGCAGACACAGACAGGGTATAGACATCGATTCTACAGACTTGCCTGTTTGCAAAACATATATCGACCGTCTTGTGGAGCAGGGTGGGGAGTATCAGATGCAGAGCAAGTGGAACAATACAGTCCTGATGCTGGTTCACGACGAGGAGATAGCAGAGCGCTTCAGACAAAATCCGTTTGTGGTTGATGTCAGGAAAGTGTGGGTATCGCCTGACACTGTTTTTCCACGAAACAAGGACAGGAAAAAGGAGATAACCAACAAGTGGAAAAAGACTGACGATTATTATGGAGTTGCGGCCAGGCAGATAAAGATTCATCATGGCGACAGTCTGCATTTGGCCGGATTCCGTGGCGAAGGTATGCATGTAGCAGTCATAGATGCCGGTTATTATAATGTGGATAAAATGAAGTTTTTCCGCAAGCTGCATATACTTGGAACAAAGGATTTTGTGAATCCCAATTCGGATATTTACGCGGAGCATAATCACGGACTGAAAGTTCTCTCCTGCATGGCTGTCGATATGCCAAAGGTCATGGTCGGTTCTGCTCCGGGAGCGTCTTACTGGCTTTTAAGGAGTGAAGATAATGATACTGAACAGCCGGCGGAAGAAGATTATTGGGCTGCTGCTGTGGAGTTTGCAGACAGTGTAGGGGTGGATGTGGTAAACACCTCTCTTGGATATTATTCTTTTGATGATGCAGTGAACAATTATAAGTATCGCGACCTCGACGGGCGTACATCGCTTATGTCGCGTTCGGCTTCTATAGCTTCTAAAAAAGGTATGCTTATGGTGTGCAGTGCCGGAAATTCAGGCGCTTCAAGCTGGAAGAAAATCACTCCTCCGGCTGATGCAGAAGGGGTACTTACTATAGGTGCAGTCAATACAGACGGTGTGAATGCCGATTTCTCCTCTGTGGGTAATACTGCCGACGGACGTATCAAGCCGGATGTTATGGCGGTGGGTTTCCATTCCAGTGTGGCAGGGACTAATGGAGGTACTTCATATGGCAACGGCACTTCTTTTGCTTCGCCTATCTTCTGTGGGCTTGTAACCTGTCTTTGGCAGGCTTGTCCGTGGCTGACGGTTACTGAACTTATAGATGTTGTTCATCGGGCTTCGGACAGATATGAATATCCGGACAATATATTCGGCTATGGCATTACGGATATGTGGAAGGCTTATCGGATAGGTATGGATATGAAAAACAATTAAAAGACTCTGTATGATGGAAAACGAAGCGATGTCTTTATACGAACTGAATTCCCTTGTGCGTCGAGGACTTCACGCCTGTCTGCCGGATGAATACTGGATACAGGCGGAGCTGAGCGATGTGCGTTCTAATTATTCCGGACATTGCTACATGGAGTTTGTACAGAAGGACCCTAAAAGCAATGCTCTGATAGCCAAGGCGCGTGGAGTGATATGGAGCAATGTATTTATGCGTCTTCGTCCATATTTTGAGCATGAAACAGGACAGGCTTTTGTCTCAGGGATAAAGGTGATGGTGAAGGTAACTGTCGATTTTCACGAGTTGTACGGTTTTTCGCTCACCGTAGTAGATATTGACCCTGCATATACCATAGGCGATTTGGCCCGCAGGAGAAAAGATATTCTGAAGAAACTTGATGAAGAAGGCATACTGACGATGAACAAGGAACTTGAAATGCCTGAACCGCTGCAGAGTATAGCTGTAATTTCATCGGCTACAGCAGCCGGTTACGGAGATTTCTGCAATCAGTTGCATGGCAATAAGTTCGGTTTCGTCTTTTATACAAAACTCTTTCCTGCCATAATGCAGGGTGATAGGGTAGAGGAATCTGTTATTTCAGCTTTGGAACGTATTTATGCCGATTGCGATAACTGGGATGTGGTGGTCATTATTCGTGGCGGAGGAGCGACATCCGATTTGTCGGGATTCGATACATACGATTTGGCTGCACATTGTGCGCAGTTCCCCTTGCCGGTGGTAACTGGTATCGGACATGAACGTGACGATACGGTGATTGATATGGTTTCTCATACAAGGGTAAAGACTCCTACGGCAGCTGCCGAATATATAATAGGTAGAATGCTTGAAACTGCAGGCAGGCTGGAGGACCTGTCAGAGCGTATCCGCAGCGAGATTCCTGTACGGCTTAATGCTGAGGCTGAGCGTATCAGCAGGCTTGTGGCACGTGTGCCGTTGGTGGTTCAGTCAAGGATACAGCGTGAAAATATGCGATGCGAGAGGAACTGTTCACGTTTGCAGATGGCATGGCAGAAGCGTTTTATCAGAGAGGAACATCAGTTGGAGGTTCTGCCACGCCTCGTAATGCTTGCCACTTCGCGGATGGAAAAAGAGAAACACCGGCTGGAACTTGTTGACAGGATTCTGAAGTCAGCCTCGCCGGAGCATCTTCTGAAGCGTGGGTATAGTATAACCCTCTATAATGGTAGGGCTGTGCGCGATACTTCGATTCTCAAACCGGGGGATGAAGTGGAAACTGTTCTGGCTACAGGTAAATTCAAGAGTATAGTAAAATAAAAAGTATTACAGATATGGCAGCAAAAAAAGAAACATATACAGAAGCCATGAAAAAGTTAGAGGCTATTGTGGCTAAAATAGAGGGTGGAGAACTCGATATTGATCAGTTGGGAGACTGTCTGAAAGAAGCTCAGAAACTCATAAAGTTCTGCAAGGACAAACTTTATAAGGCTGATGAAGAAATAAGGAAAATGCTTGACGACAGTCATGGCAGTGAAGAATAATAATGTAAGCGTAGTGGGCGGATTTTGAGAATTTAGTCTAAATATTTATTGTAAAAATTGGAATATGTAAATTAAAATCTTAC